>Ga0115000_10002850_pt1 | contig 14675 bp, 9 predicted proteins | sample ArcticOcean_MG_C_6_FD_89690 | JGI IMG/M metagenome (GOLD analysis project Ga0115000, IMG submission 89690) | Marine microbial communities from western Arctic Ocean - ArcticOcean_MG_CB8_128 | ecosystem: Environmental > Aquatic > Marine > Oceanic | place: Arctic Ocean: Canada Basin | collected...
CGATAAAGTGTGTTGAGTACGATGAGAGGAAGAGGAAGAAGACGTCGATGGCGTACAGAAGAATCGAGATTGTGCGAGCATGTCGTCTTTATTATGTGTAGATGTGAGACCCGCCTCTTGCTCTCTTTGCGCGTTACTCTAAGTGAAGCTCCTCTTTGCACATCTGTGAAGAAGAAGAAGAAGAAGAAGGAGAAGAAGAAGAAAAAAAGCACCGCAGGATATCCGATTCAACTATTACACCATCATCGCCTCTTCTCCTCTATTCTTATTAGTATTGTTGTTATTCGCATTGATTGCTTCTTTCTCGTCCTCCTCCTTTTCCCCTTCTTCCTCCTCTACATCTTTGCTGGCTACCATTCCCGGGAATAAATCTTTCATGTACACCGTTCTTCGCAAGGCGTTCGTAAAGCCTTCGTTGTATTTGTACTTGGTCACGCCAACTGTCGTCAAAGATTTTGATTTGGTACTCGCGGCTATTCTGTGTTTGTTCCCGCCAGAAAAGCCAAGCTCGAGTCTCGCGTTGCTCGCTTTCTTCATCTCGTCGTACGCGGCAGACTGAGGCAGGTTTACGACGTTTTGATTCGTAAACTGCTTCTTTTCGACACCTCGTTCGCCTCCTTTTTCTGGTGTGAATACGCCTTCGGGATTGTAGCTTCTCGCGCGTTCGCGGATTTCGTCCATGGTTACTTCTCGGGCGACCAATTCTCGGGCGTTAGGACCGAGCTCGCGTCGGTCGACGAGCTTTTCGTTTCTTAACTTGTCTCTTTCGTCGTTCAATGCGTTTCGTTGTGCGATCCATTCCTCGCGAGACATGCGTATCGCAGCACCATTAGCAGAGATTGGTTTCGACACCATTCCAGGAACTCCACATCCGTATTTTACGAGTTCGTCAATCGCCGGTTGCAGCTGTAAACCAGCACTGTACGTACTTCTATCGAATGAACCTTTTGACGATGTTTTCGCATACGTCAAACCGGCTGAACGCGTCACGTCGACTGCCCGTTTCAACACCTCCGACTCATTTTGCGACATGAAATCATACCCGGCAGCTCTGCCCACGTCGGGAGCTATTATCGTCAGAACGTATGGTAACACGTCAACCGAACTAGAATTGCGCATTGAAATAGATCGCGAATCGATCTTCGCTTTCTCCATCCATTCCTTCGTTATTTCTCTTTTCCTTTGCAATTCTCTCTCGGCGGTTTTGATTTTTGGAAACTCAATGGAATCCATGGTACTACAACCGCTCGCGCGATGGTGCACGGAAGCGATTTGACCGTAGAAATAATCCGTCGAGTTTGCTAGTTTTGAACTTTTAAAAACATCTGCGTTAGAGATGTCATTTGACGCCAAAGCAAACATTTCCATCGTCGAATCATTAAGCTTCGCGCTGGGAAGATTTTCAAAAGTAGACTCCAACAATAAATTGTCATCTCCAAATGTTTCAAGTCTATCATACATCCAGCTGAAATGCTTTGCCGGTCCCGGATACGTCTTCTCCATGAAGGTATGTCTACCTCTGTATACATCGCGCATCATCTCTAACGCTTTCGCCCCAATGTCTTTACTTTCTCCGGAAATAGGAGCATCCGCCATGGTAAATTTTCCTCTCGCGAGAGACTTGTATTGCAAATGATTCAAACACGCGCGAATATCTAATTCACACGTCTCTGCCAACTGACTGAGCGCTCTTGGATCGGATGAAATTTTCTCCTTCGAACTAATTTCTCTTAATCTACCGGTGACTCTCGCCGCCAATGGCGGACGCAGCCTGACGAGCTTCGATGCATCTCTCAACTGTCGCAATGCTGCCGAATACAGGTCGTTGCAAATGAGGATAATCGGACGATTCAGAGGACCATTCGAGTTCTTCTTGCCGCCTAAAGTTCCGTTTGCAAGTTTCAGAAGAGCACTCATGGCACCTTTGCCTTCGTTTCCGCCAAATATGGCATCAATTTCATCGATAACTAAACAGTTTGGCCTTGCATTTTGGCTATCACTCTTTGTTGAAACGGAGATTCCCTTCATCGATTCCAACACCGAGCGCATTTCTACGGCTTGTTTTACGGCTTCCACGAGACCATTGGTGGATTTCTGCGTACTCGCAGCGTTGATTTCTACGACTCTGTATCCTGCGTGTTTCGCTGCGATGTGCGCGAGCGTAGTTTTGCCAGCGCCAGGACCGCCAGAAACCAAAGCTATTTTCTTCATCGGTCTTCCCGACGCATCGTAAAGTTCTTCCGTTTTTTGTTGATACTTGCTGCTGTTGTTGTTGTAATTGTTATTTCTATTCTGGCCGTTGCTTGCCTTCATAACCGACGGATTAATAATTGAATGATTCATCATTTGATCCGGCGTATTTTTGTTGAACACGATTTTGTCCCACATTTTTAACCATCTCAACAACTCTCTATTCGATCGTTCGTCGGAAATCAAATCCGTAAACTTTCTCGGCGCATATTTCGTCAACCACGATGCACTGGCAATCTTTGCTTTCAGCTCTATAATTCTCATCTTCTTTCTTTGCATCTCAGCGAAGTCTTCCACGCTCATCGTCTCTTCTTCCTCTGCGCTTCGCAACTCTTCCTCCGTCGGCATCGTGTTCTCTCTGTTCGCTTGCTCTTCCAAGCTTGCAGCCAACGCGGCTGATTTCTTCTCTTCAATTTCCATCAACATGTCGTTAATGGGTTCATTTAACAAGTGAATGCGATTGATCGTCGCCCGAGCGTGGTCGTAACCTCTCTTTCCTTTCTTTCGCGCCAGCTGGTTTTCGCTCAACAAAACATCATTTTCATCGTTCGAATCGCCATCCAACTCCCCAAACGGACGCTCCTCGACTTTCAAATACACTCTATGCGTTGAATCTTTCGGATCAGTCACGCTGATGACTCTAAATCCCGCCGAAACGGCCTCGGCCGAAGTCAACAAAGGCGGAGCGTTTCTTGCCACGGATTTGTATCTCAAAAGTTCCAACTCCAACTCTCGTCCTTTCCTTTCCAACTCTTGCTGCTTTCGTTTCTTCCCCGCCAATTCTTTCGCCAGTTCTTCCTCGGTTAAAGACGGCGTCGGGTTTATCGAACGCTTCTTCTTTGCCGCTCTTTCGGCATCGTCGTCACCATCATCGTCATCATCATTTTCAGTGTTGTTCTTTTCGAAATCTGAAGGGCGTTTATTTGAATTTTGCGTTGCACCTCCATTTGCTTCGTTCTCTAACCAATCCAAATCTTGAGTCCCGGGCGGATTTTGCGTTGCACCTCCTGCGTTTTCTTCATCGTTTTCTTCATCGTCTAAGTCTTGTTCCGCTAAAAACGCCATGTCTTCCTCGTCTTCGTCGATGTACGTCTCCATCTCGTTCTCATCGTCGATGAGGGCGTCCAAGTCGTCTTCTATCTCGTCCACCATGGTGATGATGATTTGATTTTTTGTGAAGCCCAGAAAGCGAGATTTTTTTTGAATTCAAAAACGCTGCTTTTTTGCTCCGGGCACTGCTCCCTTTTTGCGCTTCGTCCTAAAACCCAAAATTCGTCCTTTCCTCAGAAAAAAGAAAGCTACTCCTAAAGCTCTCTTCTTCTTCTCTCTTTTCGTCGTGCTTTTCGTCGTGCCGAAGAAGAAGAACAATCTCAAAATATCCATAACCAAAGTTGCTTAATTCTACTGTTCATTCTTAGAAAATGGAAGCGTATTACTGGACGCAGTTTGGCATCCTGGCTGTTTTTTGCGCTCTGATGGAGTTCCAAAAGTTCACCCAAAAAGAAAAGACGCAAATGCCTTCGTCCTTCTTGAATTTCAGAAATAACTATTTGTTCGTGTATTCTTTGATGATGGCTGGAGATTGGTTGCAAGGTCCGTACGTGTACGCGTTATATCAGCACTACGGATACACGACCGGGGATATCGGGAAACTTTTCATCGCCGGGTTTGGGAGTTCAATGATCTTCGGCACCGTGGTTGGTTCTATGGCGGATAAGCACGGGAGGAAAGCGGCGGCTTTGGTGTACGTGGCGACGTATATCGCGAGTTGCGTGACCAAGCACTGGTCGGATTATTACGTTTTAATGCTCGGGAGGTTTTTTGGTGGCATTGCGACGAGTTTGCTGTTCACGGTGTTTGAGTCGTGGTTAGTCGCGGAACACTTCAAGAGAGGATACGAAGCGGAGTGGTTAGATAAAACATTCTCGAAAGCCATCTTCGTAGGGAACGGGTTGGTCTCTATCGTTTCCGGGTTAGTGGCGAACTATTTAGTGACCGATATGAGTTTGGGTCCGGTGGCACCGTTCGATGCGGCGACGTGCTTTTTGGCCATCGGCGGCGCGGTCATTTTTCTCACTTGGTCGGAAAACACCGGCGACGTCGTCGAGAACGCAAACTTACAGCAGTCCTTTTCGACCGCGTACAAAGCGATTTTCTCCGATAAGAAGATTTTCTACTTGGGTGCTATGCAATCTTTGTTTGAAGCGTCGATGTACTCGTTCGTCTTTTTGTGGACGCCGGCGTTGTCACCAAACGGCGAGGATATTCCTCACGGTATGATTTTTGCCACCATGATGGTTGCGTGCATGATCGGTTCGTCCATGTCTTCGAGATTGATGGCGAGATCGGATTTAAGAGTTGAAAAATACATGCAATCGGTGTTTTTACTCTCCGCGTGCTCGTTATCTATTCCAGTGTTTATTAAAACGTTCGAGTTAGGCTCGGGTGGGTATAAAGGAGGACCAATCACGTTTGAAGGCAAGTTGCAATTGTGTGGGTTCCTCGTCTTTGAGTTTATGGTTGGTATTTTTTGGCCATCGATGATGAAAATGAGAGCGCAATACGTCCCCGAAGAAGTTCGCTCGACCGTGATGAACTTTTTCCGCATTCCTTTGAACTTGTTCGTGTGCGTAATTCTGTACAACGTCGCTTTATTTCCGTTATCGGCGATGTTTGGGATGTGCACTTTGTTCTTGTGCGGATCGGCGTTTTTACAACGCAAGTTGGAGTTGATCACCGCGAGCAAGTTGCCAGCGTAATGTGCGAGTTTGTGTGTGTATACGTACACGTTATTATTTTAATAGAAATAAAAAATGTATTGTTGTTTTAAAAGCTCTCGTGATTGTTCCTTGTTCGTTGCGTTGAGCGTTTAGAGCGTATTAAACGCCGTATTTCCTGTTTTCCTGTTTTGCTTTTTACAAACGGTTTTTTACGGGAGAAAATCGTCCCCTCCTCCTTCCTTTTTTGTGCAAACATCATCTTCACACACAATGGCATCTCTGGTCAAGAAAACGGCTTTAGGTAGCATATTCGCTCTTTTTCTCTCCACTTTCTTCCTCTTCATTTCCATCTTCTTTGCGTTCGCGTTGAGATATTTGGTCTTGCCATCCGGCACCGCGATAATGCGAGAGGATTTGTTCTTCAATTTCGCGGAGAAAACACCGACCGCGATGGCGTCGTTCGTGGAGCAACCGATCTATTGGGAAGGTAGTGGTAAAGGAATAGAAAATTCAACGAAAGAGCAAACGATGACGACGACAAACATCGTGAAGAAAACGTTGGCTTTCCTCCCTTGGTTTTCCAGAAAAGTTCAAGAACGGATCGTCTCTCCGCATTCCACGTTTGACGTACACGTGCAGTTGGACGTGCCGGATTCGGAATATAATCGAAAGGTTGGGATGTTTCAAGTGAAAGCAGAATTGGTAACTACGAGTGGGGAAACGATACTAGATTCTATGCGACCTACTCTCTTGAGATATCAATCGCCGTTAGTGAGGTGGATGAAAACGCTGGCATATTGGCCGTTTCACCTGGTGGGATTCGTAGAAGAGAAGCAAACGATTGACGTGAGAGTGTTTTCAAAGATACGGGAAAGGAGAGATTTCACGAGAGTTGCGGTAAAGTTACTCCCAAGAGGTCAGACGAAAAGTGGCATGTTGCCGGAGATTTATTCGGCGTCAGCGACAATCTCTTTGCGGATGAACATTCTGCAGAAAGCGCTGTATTTTTATCCGATTCTATCAACAATTTCAGTCGTCGGTTTCAACTGGTTTTGCTTGAACACGTTCGCGGTGATTATGACGTCGTTGATCGTGTTTATGAAATCTGTGTCCGGTAAGGAAGAAGGGACAACGATGATGGACGACGTCGTGAACACGATTAAATCGACGACGAGTGCGACGATTGGGGGCAGAGACAAGAGGCAAGATAAACTCATCGAGTCGATTTTAGCGAGCGAGGACGATACGATTTCCATCTCGACCCAGCCAGGGGAAATGTCCTCAGAACCAGCTTCAGAAACAGATATCAAGGAAAGAAGAGATAAAATGCCAGCTTCGTATCGAAAGGACGACGAATTAAGACGTCGAAAGTAACGTTATGTTGTATATACGTAGAATAAAAATAGAGAAAAACTTAAAGTTGTAACATATACTGCATATACGCGAAAAAGAAGAGCTTCTGTATAATTATTTGTATTGTATCTTTTGTGTATCCTCTTTTTAATGACATTTTATTCGCGTGTGTGTATCCTAATTATAATGCTACTGTATCAGCTATTTCTTGCACCTCCTCTATCACTCGTACCTTTTCCTTCCTTCTTCTTTTCTCATTTCATCCCTTCTTTTAACTTCTCGAGCTGCCCCTCGACAAACTCGTCGATTAAAACAGGCCACGCCGCGTCCTTCCCTTCCGCATCGTACCCGAACAAACTAGAGTTGTACGCCCTCGAAAAATCCAAAATTTGATTCCAGGTATCCCCCGAAATCGCCTTCTTATGCTCTCGGTTCAAGAAATCGCACCACTTATCCAACAACGACCACTTATCTTTCAACAAAAGTTCCCACATCGCGCACGCCGTGTCCAAATTCAACGCCTTTTGATTTTCCTCCTTTGAGAATCTGAACGCGTATTCGTACACCGCTTTAAACGCGTACGAGTCTACCAATTCCTGCCTCATCGCCGGTATTTTCTTCTTCAACTTTACCATCGAATCGCACTGGAGTTGTCTCATCCCTCTCGTAAACTCCTCGTGCGTAAACTTCCCCATCTCTTGCGCGTTCATCTTATTCGCTAAAACTAAAGTGACCAAATCCGACTCCGGATTGATGCCTAAATCGTCGAAGAACCGCATGATTCCTTCCGCATCGATTTCTCTCTTATCCGTGGCCGTTTCTTTCTTCGTCTCCTCCGCTTGGTACTTCTGGAAAAACGTTTCCAAAGTCGATTCCGAAAACGCACCACCACCACTTGACGACGAGGCAGTCGATTTTGGTGGATGTTCCAAAAAGTCCGTCACCGCCGCTTGTAAGTTCCACGCGAACTTCTTCAGATATTTTATCGCGTTCGTGTTGGTCGTCCGAGTGACCGCAACGAATTCCTGAACCCCTTTCTTCTGGCCCGCGTTGAGTTTGTTCATATCTTCTTAAACTTCTTCTTCTTCTTCTTTTCTGTTTGTGATGATTTTATTTTGACGACGTCTTTTTAAAAATAAAGAAGAGCTCATGAGTGATGAAGGGACTTTTGAGGTAAAGAACTCATCAGAACTCATCCAATCCCCTATTTTATTTATTAAACGTATTATTAAGCGCTCTCTCATCAAACACACACACACACACACACACACATCATCGTCGTCATCATCAAAGAGTATTGTTGAGAGAAAAAGAGAAGAAAGGACCGAAAGATGGCATCATCATCTTTCGCAGGCTTCTCCGGAGGGATTAAAGGGACCAAAAAGAAGAAGAAAATCAACGTCCAAGAAGAGGAGGAAGAAAAGGACGGTGAAAAAAGAGAGGCGGTTTTAGCGGTCGGGAAAGACCGGGTGCATTTGAAAGAAGAACAGAAAAAAGGAGAAGAGAAGAAGAGTATTCCGGCGATGAGGAATACTTTTGAAGTTGGGACCGGGAGGCAAAGAAAGGTGCGCGCGTGTTGTGTATTTTCAGACGCATCTGTATCGTCTGTCTTCTCGATTCGTTTGTTTTTATTCTCGAATAGGGGAATGTATTTTAATCAGTTCGTATGCTCACCTCCCCCCTCTTCGTAATAATAATAATAATATCACAGGCACCAAGTTTTCTTCCAACGGAAAGCGAGAAAATAGACGACGACAAACGATTCGAGGTATCAGAAACGATCGGAGGCGAAACCGCGCAGGGCAACAAAACCACGTATGGGTTAACGAGGATGGCACCGAAAGACGACGAAGCGAAAGCGCGGTACGAGAACAAGAAGAAAGAGCAAGACAAGAATAAGAACGAGTCGTTCATCGGAAAGAGTTTAGCGGATAAAGAATTGGATGCTTTCAAAGAGGACGTTGAGGATTTACCGGAGCAAGCGTCAATTGAGGCGTACGAGTCGATGCCGATTGAGGATTTTGGTGCAGCAATGTTACGCGGGATGGGTTGGAAAGAAGGCGAAGGGGTTGGAAGGAACGCGAAGAGCGGAAGAGCAGATCCTGTAGAATTTGTGCCGAGGATGGGGAGGTTAGGATTAGGAGCGGATACTATGGATGTACCAGGTGCAACTCTGAGGAAGAATAACAACAACAACGATAAGAAGATACGGAAACCGGGCGAAACGAGAGAGGAAAAGACGGAAATATTAGTGAGAGATCCAAACGCGTCTCGAGCGCCTGGGATGAGGAACGTAAAATCTATCGACGAAAAGCTCGTAAAGAAAGAAGAGTTGGGGGTGAAAGAAGGGAAGCGCATGTACGTGGCAAAAGGGAAGCACGAAGGGTTAACTGGTCGAGTGCTGAAAATTCAGAAAGCAGACGGGAAAGCGCAGTTTGAACTTGATTCCTCGGGCGTCATTACGTTGCGATGCTCCGAATTAGACGAGATGGTAAACGCTCCCGATTCTCAAGGAGATAAGAAACGAAAGAGCAGCGACGATGCGGGTAGTAAGAAGAGTAAGAAGGCGCGGGAGGAAGAAGAATCGGAAGAAGAGGATGATGATGATGATGATGATCCGTGGCTCTATCCATCCGTTCGCGTTCGAATCGTCTCCAAATCTTTCTCTGGCGGGATATACTATCTGAAGAAAGGAACAATTGTAGATATTCCAACGCCCAAGGAGTGCACTGTGCAAATCGATGGAGATAACGGTAGAACTTTGCCGCTGGTATCGAACGTTCGTCAATCTTATTTAGAAACGTGCGTCCCGAAGAAACCGGGTGGTCGTGTGGTCGTTCTCGCCGGGAAGTTGCGAGGCCGCCGGGGTAAGTTGGTGCAAAAGAATAAGAGTAACGATACTGCTCGGGTCCAATTGAGTGACGATTTTACCGTACATGACGGTATCGATCTCGATGAAATCGCCGAGTACGTCGGCGAAATGGACGAAGACGAATAAATAGTTTGAATTTTAGGAGTATATTTAGAGCGCTACGCTAGAGATGTAATAATATAGTATATTAGAACGAGGGAGACGGGATACGTATCATCAAACACTGAATTCATCAGTGTCCTCCTTTCTTCTTCTTCAAGTCTTTCAAGCACTGGTCTGCGCTTCTTTGTGCTTCTTTCACAACTTTATTCAGCGCGTTCCGCTCACCTTCTAAGTTTGCCTTTTCTTTCGCCAGGTGCGTTCGCGCTCGTTGCAACGCGTCGATTTTCGCCAACGCGTCTTCTTTGCTAATCGATGGCGAGGCGAGTTGTCCTAATCCACTCTCACCGAAAGAACTGAGAAGTTCCGACGCGCTTTTCTTCTTGGAACAGTCACAACTATCGCTCTCGTTATCTTCTTCACCACCACCACCTCCTCCTCCTCCCCCTCCTCCATTGCTATTCCTATTCCCATTCCTATTCCTCTTATCACTATTCCCACTTCTACTCTCCACCCAATCGGTTGCCGCTCCCGGTATAATCGCCTGGCTTTCGCTGCTCGACGTCATAAAGCTCGCGCGTAACATTTGCCCTCCATATCTCGGACTATCTTTACTTATAAATGGTTTCGGTCGCCAGTTTTCGTTCGGGAGTAAAGCTCCTAAATAGAGTCCAGAACAGAAGACTAATATGAACGTTATGGACGGTGATGTCAGCGAGGATTGGCTCATCGGGCGACGAATCCCCATCCTTTGTGTGTGTGCGATGTTTTTGTTCTTCTTGTTGTTTTCGTTGTTCTTCTACTCAGATATATGAGAGAGAGAGAGAGAGAGAGAGGTGTAGTGCAACAAGAAGTGGAAGTGATGAAAGAATGGGGAAAGAAAGAGAAGGACCATCTCTGAAACCTAAAAATTCGAAATCGCTCCCACAAAAAGAGACCCCCGGGAAGAACAAAAAAAAGAGAGCACGACTGTGTGTACACTTAACTCGTACTCCTCGCGCCGAAAAACAGAACGCGATGATGATGATGAGAGCGGTAGCATCCTCTCGCCGCGCTTCTCTCCCTCCTCGCTTCTTCTTTCTCTTCTTCTTTCTCTCCTTCTTCTCTTATTTTAGCTCCGGAGAGAAAGACTTGAACCCGTACGCTATTTTAGGGGTGGACAAAACCGCCGACGCTTCCGCCATCAAAAGAAGTTACAGAAAACTGTCCTTACGGTTTCACCCGGATAAACAACACACGATTAACGATGATGAAGAAAAAGAAAAGATAGAACAAAAGTTTATGAGCATTCAAATGGCGTATAAGACGTTGATTGATCCGGAGAAGAGGAGGAATTACGACGTAACCGGGTACGCAAACTTGAAAGATTTGGAACGAGACGAGAAAAGGAAAGAGAAGGAGGAAGGAGAGAAAACAGGCGGATACCAGCGCTTCACGAAAAAGAAAGGTTCGTCCTCCTCCTCGTCGTCTTCGCGAATGAAAAGAGGTGGGTGGGATTCTGAAGAACAGACGATTGATTCGATTGATTCAGAAACGTTCGATTTTACGAGTTTAAGCGCGTTCGAGTCCATCGTGTTTAACCGAAGGAGGAACAGCAAGGACAATAACGCCGGCGCCGTCGGCGGGAATAGTTGGCTTATCGAAGTCTATGACGATGCTTCGGAACCGTCGCAAAGAGCGTCATCGAGTTGGGAGCAGGCTTCCAGAGCTCTCGATGGTTTTGCAAAGTTTGGAAGAGTAAACCAAAAGCTCTATCGACGGCTCGCCGTGAAAGTTGCCCCGAAGTACTTCATGTCCAACGAACCGATTGCGTTTACCAAGTTACCCGCAGTTGTTGGTTTCGCGCAAGGATGCAACAACTTTTGGTGCGCGCAAAGATATCGAGGCGAAATGAAAGCGGACGATTTAGGATCGTTCGTGATGGATAAGCTGTTGCGATTGAAAGAGGTTCCGAGTGTTGCGTCGGAAGAGCTGGAGCAGAACTTTGCTCCTGTGACGATTAGGGGAAATATTAAGGACGAGAACAAGAAAACGCCAAAGAACGACAAAGTTAAGTTTATCATTTTTTCACCTCGCGCCACGACGCCGAGCCCAACCTTGCGTAAACTCGCCACGGAGTATTCGAATGATGTTCATGTGGTCAGAATTCATCACACGGAAAGAGATCAAGGAAAGTGGAAACAGATATACGGGGTTGAATCAGCTCCAGCAGTGGTCGTTCTGAAATCCGAATCGAACGAAGTCATCGTGAAACACGGCGTTTCTGGCAAGGAGAGCTTGAAGCGCTTATTTACCGAGCATCATTTCCAACTCATTCCGGAGATTACGTCACGTAGTATGGACGATATACGTTGCAAATCTGGCGGATTGACTCGACTTTGTGTGCTCCTCCTAGGTGATGATGGGGAAGCGACTGAGTCTCTTAAGCACACTTTGAGTAGCATCAAGAAGGATTTACAAAAAGAAAGAGATGAGAGTAACGAAGAAGGACTTAATGCAATGAAAATAAGTTTATCCGCTGCTTTAGAAAACGATGAGATTGTTTTCGCACGGATAGATTGCGCCAAACAAAAGAGGGCGTGTCAAGCGTATTCCTTCAAAAGGGGATCCTCGAACGCAGAGTTGAGAGCGCTGCGATTCATTTCCGACAAACCCGGTAAGATGAGTAATGTTCTATTCAAGGGTAATGCTGTAGATATCGAAGAAGTTTACGAATGGATTGGGGAACTGTTCAACGCCGATGAAACAAGTCGTTCTCTCCAAGACGAGGTATCGAAAGCGCTTTTGATACAGGAACGCCTTGGTTTGAAAACGCAACTTGAACAGTTCAGAATGGACATTTTGCAGACTGTTGCTCGAGTCTTGGAAGAATCTGTTATCGTGATGGTAGAGATTGGTCTCTTTCCGATTATTTTCATGTTTGTTCTTCAGATATCCCTATTTCGATTTTTGCGTAACAGAAAGTTTGCAAGGGGCGCACAAAACGTTCCATCTGCTGATACTGTGGATACTTCGACATCCAATGCACTCGATGCTAATGATATCGTCATGAACCTGAGCGAATTCTCTGAAAGGACCACGGCACTCACAAAGAGCGTTTACGTCGTGCTTCAATTCATAAACAGTCGTGACAAAGGACCGGTTGTGGAGCAAATACAGGGCTTACAAGCGCTCGCTAAAAAATTTGAGTCTGAACGCCTGTTGCGTTTTGCTTACGTCGACTTGGATCAAAACGTTTCTTGGAAATCGTTCGTAAATGATGTTGGGGAAAATTCAGTGTGCGTTTGGCATCCTTCCAAGCTTAAGTATGAAAAATTAGGAATCAGTTGTGTCGAAGATGGCGTATGCACCAAACTTGACGCTGTGTTGGACGGAAGTGCGAATTGGGAGAAGGAAACCAAAGACAATGCTTGGTTCCATTCTTCTTCGAGCGTAAAAAACAGGGATATGAAGAAATAGTCGCGCACAGTATTTATGATAGAATGTAGGATTGATAGTAGCATGTAATAGCAGCAGAAGTACTGTAGTTAAAATAAATAGATTACTTACATGCGGCAGGCATCTGACTTTCATAGGCTTAATTCGCAAACTATTTGATTATAATCCCTGGGATTTGGTTGATGTCTTTGCTCTCTAGAACAGCGATGAGGTTGTCTTCGAGTTTCTTTCTGTTAGCTCCGGTAAACTTTTGCACCACTTTGTCCCCTCGAAATATACGGAAATCCGGCGTGTTTTCTACTTCGAGCTCGTGAGTCAAATGCGAAAGCGCGGGCGAAGAGTCGCCGACAACTTTTAAGAATTTGATATTCTTAAACCGAGGGTCTTTCGCCACGGATTCGTACGAGTGTTCAAATTTTATGCACGGTCTGCAATACGAGTATCCACACTGCAAAACAATGACCGGATTCTCGTTTGCTGAACTTTTCTCCTGCAAATGTGTCTCGAGTTCTTCTTGACTCTGCACGTGTTTGACCACGGACTTCTTGACTATTTTTACCCACCAACGCTCGAAATCGTCAAACGAGGCGGTTTGATTTCGAGCAGCTGACGTTCCCGCAAAACTTCGCAACACGGTGTTTGCTTCTACTTCCGAAAGTACTACATCGTACAAAGCGGCACCGCGAAGGATATCTTCTGCGTCTAATTGGCTGTCCTTGTTTCTATCTAATTTTTTAAATACATATTGCATGTCTTCGTCGGTCAAAATTCTCGGTTCAGGCGCACCGGTGATATCTTTGCAAATCGCAGCTCTAAGAATCTCAACTGTAGCTTTGTTGGAAAGCTCCAGCATCGCGCCTAACGCGGCACCTTTGACAATAGAAGACGGGGATTCTGAGATGAGCAAAGCCTCCGTGGGATTCACACCGGCGGAAGCTATGCCTGGCGCAAATAACTTGAAGAGTAACTTTGTTGGTAGTGTGCTCGCGTGTCCAGTCGTCAAAAGAATTACTCGCTCGGGTTGCACGTGCGAGGTAACTTTTTGAAGATACTCGTCGACTAATGTGCCCCACGCTAAAAATTCGTCCAACTTTTCCCTCGTTTTCGGCCCGATATCACACTTTTCAACGTCATCGAACGACATCTCCCAACTTCCTTGCAAGCCAAAGTTATCGATGCACTGCGTTATTTTCTCCTTCTCCTCCTCGTCTTTGTCATCTTGAAATCCTGGTGCGATACCTTCCCAATTAAACTTCTGTTGTAACTTTTTTAATTCTCCTTCGTACGTCCACGTGAAGTTTGTCATGTTCATGTTTCTCACTTTCTGCCCGTGATTGTATACCACAGTCCCGAAGCCTCTACCAATCGTGACTACTAATACCACACCATCGACGTCTCGGCCTGGCCCGTAATACATTTGCGCGTACGCCGCGGCTTCGGTGTGTATCATCGACCCGACTTTGCCTTTTGATTTTGGAAACATCTTCACTATGTGTTTGTTAATATCGCGGTTCCCGCACGCTCGCATAACCGCTCTCGTGTAGCTCACGCCAACTGTACCTCCCCAATTGTAATGGGTCGCAATTTTCGACAGCGCCTCTTCCACCGCTTCTTCCTTCAACTCCTCTAAATCAACTTCAACTCCTGGTCGCATAAAATCTGCGTTCGCGGTATCGATGATAGCCCCTTTCGCCCCGTGACCTCTCAGCTCGATGCCTAACACGACTTCTCCGATTGGATAGTCGTTGTTGGAGAGTTTCTCCGAGTTCAAACCACCTGCTCGTGGGGTGGTGAAGTTCTCATCTTCTTTTCGCCGTCGACTCCTCCTAGAGGGGGCAAACGTTTTTTTACTCTTCCTGATGGCTTGGGTCATTCTCATCTTCATCGAACGCGTCGTCGTCAGAGTGAGCCGCGTCCGAGCACTCGTCGTCGTGGTCGCCATC
>Ga0115000_10002853_pt1 | contig 14665 bp, 14 predicted proteins | sample ArcticOcean_MG_C_6_FD_89690 | JGI IMG/M metagenome (GOLD analysis project Ga0115000, IMG submission 89690) | Marine microbial communities from western Arctic Ocean - ArcticOcean_MG_CB8_128 | ecosystem: Environmental > Aquatic > Marine > Oceanic | place: Arctic Ocean: Canada Basin | collected...
GCGGGGTAAACCCGCTCCTACGATTCGGTTGCGATAGCTTGTTTCAGAAGAGCTACTCGAGGGACTCGAGTGGAATCTCCAATGATAATTGACGTCATGGGCTTAAGTTGACGCCAATGCGCTAAGCGTGGGCCGCCTCCTACAATTGAAATCTTCGACTTATTTAACAGGCTCTAAGTCCCCAAGGATTTGCTCATGGCCCGAGGGCCAAGCTTCTCTAGGTCGAGCAAAGTCAGAAAATCGATCGTCTTGAATTCGCGATCCAAAGCCGGTTCCCCGCATAGACGAGCCCCGAGCGTCAGATAAGCCCGCATAAGCCTAGGCGCCTTCGCTTTCTCAGGAGTCACTTGCGCGATCGATTCAGGATCCTCGACACTACATTCGTATCCAGATTTCGGCTTCGTTAGAAACCTATCGTCAGCCCTATATTTCGACAAAGACGCGTACGCCGCTAGACCAACCGCCGGATCTATCGAAGTATAGGAGCTGCAACCAATCAAATATTGGGCTCCGCAAAGTTTCGCGTATTGAGCGATCCCCTTCCAAAGCAGTCCCAAAGCCACCATGTTTCGGTGATCCTTGGCAATGCAGGCTCTTCCGAGTTCAATAATTCGAGATCGGATCGATTCGCATGGCGTGAAATCGAATTCCTGCTCGCTGTAGTAGCCGATCCGTTCCTTGGCATTCATTCCGAACTGCAGGCGATAGGTCCCGATAATCTCCGCAGTCGCCGTATGCTCGATCAACAAATGATCGCAAACCGCATCAAATTCATCGACGTCCCGTCCCGATGCCTCGGATGTCTCCAACCCTTCGCCTAGCTCCAAATTGAAAACGCGATAACGCAAAACTTGAGCCGCTTCGACGTCGCTCTCGCTCAATGATGTGCGGACTGAATAAGCAGAAGTTGGCGCAGGAGCAACGAAGTTTTCAATTCGAGCAAATAGAGAGGAATCGCTTTGAGTCGGATGCATAGGATGTGTCGATGACGTCAAATAAACCGCTTTTAGACGCCACCTACGCTACAGGCCGTTAGGGCTGTCAAGCCAGTCGAAAAAGCGAGCAAACATTTTCACCAAACCGGTTACCGAGCAATATACTAACTGACGCAAACGGCATCTCCGAAGAAGACGTTCAAAAGGCTTCTAAAACCGCAATTCCTTGGCTTTTTCGTAAGCTGCGTTTGCTTCCTCTAAATAAGAGTGCAAGGCATCAAGGCGCTCCTCGGAAGAAGGGTGAGTGGAATTATAAGGTCTACTCGATCCTCCGCCAAGGTCCATAGCCGCCATTTTTTCCATCACCGTGATCGCCGCCTGCGGATCGAACCCGGCATTGGCCATATACATGATGCCGATGCGATCAGCTTCCGATTCCTTCGCTCTATCCCAAGCGGCCAACTGACCGCTCATTGAAGGAGCAGCCCCATAAATCATACCTCCAGTGGCAATCGTGGTTCCAAGCGAGGCTATTCCAGAACCCGCTTTCAGAATCCCCGCCTGCGACATCCGCTCGTGGGTGTGGCGAGCCGTAACATGAGCAATCTCGTGCGCGATAACCGACGCCAACTCATCTTGAGTTTCAACCATGTCGAAAAGCCCCGAAAAGACCCCCACCTTTCCGCCAGGCATTGCGAACGCATTAATCTGACCGGGCATATCGAAAACCACGAACTCCCACTCAGCGAGAGGCATATCCCAAAAAACTTGCTGCGAAATATGCTCGGAAACGTCTGTCAGCCACTCGTTCATCCTAGGATCGCGCGAAATTGGCATTTGCCTTTTCATTCGTTCAAATTCGGCTTTCGTCATTTTAACGACCTCCGTATCCGACATGAGGTTAATCTGTCGGCGACCTGTCACCGGCACGGTGCTGCAACTCGTAAGCAGAATGGAGAGGAGCGAGACGATCGCGGCGATTCGCATAAGTATTTTCAAGTCCATAGATATTCCCTATATTACGTATAATACGAACAAATCGGCAACTCGGATTATAGAAATACGCGCAAAAATTTCATTGGATGCCCTATCGGGCAATCTCAGCCGTAAATGCTCCCTCTAAACTCGAAATGATTTCTCAAAGCAGCCGATACAAAATAGATGAATCCAAATGGCCTTCGAAATCGTAAATTTAGGCAGGTATGTTTTGCAAAAACGCTAAATCTAACACACTGTTCAAGCCTACTCTACATACGTGTTAGAGCGAATTACTGACGCCCCAGCCCAAGAACCTTTACACTGAATAAAACGATAGAATGCCGGATATGGAAGATCCCTCTCAAAAGCAGAGAAAACACCGCATCATCCACTGGAACCCAGAGGATGAAGAAGCAGCCGAAAAAGCACGTTCATCGCGGAATCGGCTAATAACCCTATCCGTGATAGCTGGGGTCGTAGTGATTGGCGTCATCAGCTTAATTACCCTCTGGGACAATCCAGACAAAGACGCCAAAGCTCTCGCCACCCGTTTAGGCGTGATGGAAGAAGAACTGCCCAAACGCGACTTCCGGGAAGCCTTCGCCAGCCGCGCTAAAGCAGACCTGGAGAAATCAAACGCCGAATCCGGCCTCGATAAGATTCGGCAAATGCGGGTGAACCACCCTATTTTAACGACCAAGCTCGTATCCGTAGAACGCGAGTACATCCAAGCCGAGGAACTCATGAGACGTACGGCTTACGACAAAGCCTACAGCGCATTCATCGAAGTAAATGCGCAAATCGAAGATTTTTCGAACCAGGTTGAAGCGAAGATTTCCACTCAGGAAATGTATGACAACTTCCTGATCCGAGTCGAAGAGCTCAAACCATCCAAGCATCTAAACCCCGAAGCCTACGACGGCGCATTCAATGCCGCCAGCGCGGGCAAGCAGTTCTTGGCGGAAGGCTCCTTCACTGCGTCCGAAACTAAGCTTCAAGAAGCGACCGACAAACTTAAGGAAGTTTCGGACGCGATCACCCAATTCGTCCAAACCAATTCCGCCCTCGGACACCGTTACATAGCCCAAGGCCAAGGATCGAAAGCCGTAGAAGCCTTTAACAACGTGCTTTCCATCAATCCGGAAAACGAAGACGCTCTCCGTCAACTCGAACGAGCGAAAAACGCAGACAAGGTATTCACCCTAATAGGGCAAGCCGAGACCCAAGAACGCAGCGAAGCTTTCAAGGACGCCCTAACCGGCTACCAGCAAGCCTTCGAAATAGACACGAAATCCGCTAAAGCCCAAAACGGCGTCTCCCGCGTGCGGCGCAAAATCGAAAACCGCGATTTCAGCAACTACTTGGCCATAGCCCGGAACGCCGAATCGGAATTTCGCTTCGACGAAGCCATCAAACACTTCCGACTAGCCCTCACCATTTTCCCAGATCGCAAAAACCTCTCGGACGCGATAACCAAAGCGACCGAAGACAAGCGCCAAAACGATATCACGACCCTCATCAGCCGAGCCTACGCTCTCGAAAACGACAACCGCGACTGGGAAGGCGCCCGAGCGATCTACCGTCAATTGCTCGGCATCGATTCCGAGTTGCAACCCGCCAAAGACGGGCTCCTCCGAACAGGAAAAGTGATTCGCAGCATCCTTCGATACGACAAGTATCTCGAAATGTCGGCCATCGACGCCAAGCGCATGCAATACCAACTTGCTCGCCAATCATGGGACCAAGCCATGCAATCGAAGCCCGAATACGTCGAACTTTCAGACGAAGCCAAACGGCTCCAACAACATCTCATAACTCAAAGCAGACCGGTCGAGGTTCTCTTTATTTCCGACATGTCTACATGGGTCAGCATCCAAGGGCCTACCGCCAAAAAGCCGTCCAAGCTCAAAGAAAGCAAAATAAACCTACTGCCCGGCGACTATCGCGTCATCGGACGAAAAAAGAACTACGAAGACATCACATACCGCCTGCAAATACGTGGCGGGATCGCCCAATCGCCAATCACTGTGATTTGTAATCAAAAAGATTAACCGCAAAATGCCATGAACACGAAAATCACTTCCCGAACACTGCGTTTACTCATGGGAGCTGCCGGACTCATCGGACTCTGCGCGCAGGCCCAATTCGACCCAGATCCGAGTATTTTCGACGCCGAATCAAACGGAGCCGGGATGAATAGCGCCAACAACAGCAACGGCAGCCGCGGACCTTCAATTTCCACTGGCGGCATTCCAATCGGAGGTGGCGTTTCCGTCTTAGACGAATCTGGTCTTCCGCCCCTCGGAAGCATAGACATGCCCGGCGTAAGCGGCTCGGGACTGAATATTCCCATCAAAACACCCGGAATGCCCGGCGGAATGTCTGGAAGTTCGTCCGGAAGTAGCGGCGGAATGCCAATCCCAATGGGAGGGGGTAGCTCTGGAGGTGGACAAGAAAGCCAAAGCAGCATGGGATTGCCCCCAAAGAGCGGACAAAGCAGCCAAGGATCTCAAGGGCAAAGCAGTCAAGGAATGCCCCCCCAAGGTAGTCAAGGCAGTCAAGGTAGCCAGGCTAGCCAAAGCAACAACACTCCGCTTCTCCCCATGCCTCCCTCCAATTCCAGCCAGGGCAATCAGGGAGAACAAGGGGAGTCCGGCGAACAAGGCGAATCAGGTGAAGAGGGGCAATCAGGGGAAATGCCGCAAGGTCAGTCGGGAGAGTCAGGGCAATCCGGACAAATGCCACAGGGACAATTGCCCCCACCTCCGCCAGATATTCAAATTGGCGATAGCTCCGAACAAATCGGCGGTCCAATTGGCGACCTAACGGGTAACGATCCGAATGCTGAAAAAGCAGAGAGCGAAGGCGGAGGAGGAGAAAGCTCTCCAACCGACGACAAAGCGAATTCCAAAAAAGGCGGTCCAAATGGTGGTCAGAAGAATGAAAAGGCCGTCACCGAATCCGATGGTCAAAAAGTAGGCGGAGGCGGCAGCCAAAGCGGCAATCGAGCCAAAGGAACGGAAGAAGGCGCCAAGATGTCTACTGACCTCTAGAACCGGTATATCACCACTCTATGATTCGTTTGTACGCCATCGTCTCGTTAGCTTGCGCAATCTTCTCGGTCTCGAGCCTTGCGCAAAATACGCCGACCAAAGTTATCGTCTATCCGCTCGAGGCAGTCATCGACAGCGGCACGATGAGCAATAGCCAATTCAAAAAACGTTATCCCGGTATCGACGTTACGGAATACGGATTAGTCGACGAAGGTTGGTACATCCGTTATACGCATGAACGCTTGGTCTATATGTTCGGCCCAAGCGACGAACTTGAATACACTCGGGAGCTCAAAGCCCTTCTCGAAGAGATCCGCCTTTCAGCTGTTCTCAAAAACTCGAAAATCAGTTCGAGCAAAGTCGAGATCGTCAAATTCGAATTCTCTGCCCTAGGTAACAGTTAGGCCTAATCTTGATCTCCGGCGTATCCGCCACTCCATTTCAGTTTTCGGCGAACAACGTTAAAATGAGAATAGTCCACTTTCTGGGCAATCGGTAAACGTTGAGACGAATGCCGAATCCGAATAGGACAGTCTTTCGAAGTCGATAGGTTTCGCTGCCCATCTACCGCAACCATCAAACGCTCGTTCGGATAAGCGTTTTCTACGCGAAGCTCGACATCCTCAGGAAATATGATCGACCGATTACTCAGCGCGTGTGGACAAATCGGCGTGAGAGAGATCACTTTCGACTCAGGGTGCACCAATGGACCGCCAGCTGAAAGCGTGTAGGCCGTCGAACCCGTAGGTGTACTGAATATCAATCCATCGCAAATGTAAGTCGTCACGAACTCGTCATCCGCAAATACGTTTAGATGAGCGATACGGCTAACCGAAGCAGCTTTAATCACCACATCGTTAAGCGCTAAATCCATGTGATCCTCATGAGTCCGGCATTCCAACAAACCGCGACTGCGAATCTTATAAGCGCCATCCAAAACAGCAGGGAGGGCCTCCTCTATCTCCTCTGCCGTGTAAGTCGTCAAGAAACCCAATGTACCTCGATTCACTCCAATCAAAGGAACCTGACGGCGAGTCGACTCTGTCGCTACGCTAAGAAATGTCCCGTCGCCACCAATAACGCAGCACGCATCCATTCCTTCAAGGTATCCATCAGGAACGGGAAATTCCGATGTCTCGCGAACTTCGACTCCACGCTCGAGAGCCGCCTCTTTCAAACGATTCAATAACTCTGAAGCTCCAGATTTCGTCTGGTTCAACACAAATGCGAGACGTTTAATAGGCTTTGGATCCGACACGGTTTAGAAAATCGCGCGAGCTCCTCGCTATTTCAACTTAGAAAGCCCCAAAAGGAACTCTACATTGCCGTCCGCGCCCTTAATCGGCGACGCCACGCAACCAATTCGATGAGCTCCTTCCAAATTTGCCAAAGCGAACGTTTCCACTTTCGCCAAGGCCTTAGCTCGCTCCGTCTCGTCTTTGATCACACCGCGAAATTTATCCGCTACTGCTTTACCTACTTCGAACTGCGGTTTGACCAATGCAATCAAAACTCCCCCAATAGCCAAAAACGGCCAAATCGCGGGGAGAATCGTATTCAATGAAATAAATGAAAGGTCCATCACTATTCGATCGTAGGACTCTCTCGGCAAATCTCCCATTTTCAAATAGCGAGCATTCACCTTCTCCATATTATCGATACGGGGGTCATTTCGCAACTTCGCGTGCAATTGCCCTTTCCCCACATCGACGCACGTCACACTGGTCGCCCCCAACTGTAGCGAGCAATCAGTAAACCCACCGGTCGACGCCCCAACATCCAATACGTGCTGGTCCTTGAATTCTAACGGAAACTCCTTGATGTAGCCCTCCAGCTTCTCTCCGCCTCGACTGACAAAACGCTTACCCGCTTCTACGAACAGCTTAATGTCATCGCTCACCTTCACTCCTGGCTTGTCATGCCGCCTATCCCCTTCGCGGACCTTGCCAGTCATTATCAAAGCCTTCGCTTCGCTCCGACTCGATGCAAATCCGAGCTGCAAAACCAATTCGTCCAGTCGGATCTTAGCCATCGAGAGCCTCCTTAAAAAACGTATTCGCCGCAGCGATATCGCTCCCAATCTGTTCCTTCAATACATCGATGTTATCGAATTTCATTTCAGGACGAATAAACGCCTCCCATTCGACACGCAACCGTTCCCCATAGGAAAATGGACAATCCTCCAAAACATGTGCTTCAAGCAGAGGGCTCTTTAACTCATTCACCGTAGGACGAACGCCAAAATTCGCGACCGCTCTCAATTGCTCTTCGCCATATTCACGAGAAACGCGAACCGCGTACACTCCGTACCGAGGAGGCAAATCGCCCTCAAACGGAAAGTTCAAAGTAGGAACGCCAATCGTTCTCCCAATTCGCTTTCCTTCCGTCACCGTACCGATCGACTCGTAAAGATAGCCAAGCAAACGATTCGCTTCGCTCATCCGCCCTTCCAATATTGCATTACGTATCCGCGTGCTACTGACGCGCTCTCCGTCGATATAAAGACAATCCAAAGCATAGGTCTGAACGCCTTCATTCGCAGCCAGTTGATTCAGAAAACCAACATCGCCCAAACGCCCTTTTCCGAATCGCCAATTCTCTCCCGTATGCAATGAAGCCAAAGTGGGGATTTTCGACTTCAGCATTTTTACAAATCCATTCGATTCGATCGACGCGAAAGCTTTGGTAAACGGTTCTTCGATAACAAAATCGATCCGAAGCTTTTCCAATTCGGCCTGTTTCATATCCGAATTCAAAATCATCCGTACCGGATTATCCGGACTGAACAATCGACTTGGATGAGGCCAGAAGGTGAGCACTCCCGCGAGTCCGCCTTGTTCAGCAGCTGCGCGTATCGCAGATTCGATGACAACGCGATGACCCCGATGCGCTCCATCGAACATGCCGATCGCTAGATGGACCGACTGATCCGAGTCCACCTGGAATGCGTCTAAACTGTCAAAATGGATCGAGGCAGCCATTAGCGTTTCAATTAAAGAACTACGTCTGGCAACGCATCGTTCTTAGCGATCAGAACTTTGGATATCGTTTCGCGATCCGCCTCTTGAAACGCTTCGAGCGTAATCGAGTCCTTAATGTGGAATCGATCGGAAGCCGTTCGCCTCAACCCTGACAAATGAGCTCCGCATCCTAGCTTCTCGCCAATATCGCTAGCGAGCGTTCGCACATACGCGCCTTTGGTGCAGTCCAAACTGAAATCGATTTCAGGCGACTCGAAACGAGTTGTCTCAAATCTCGAGATACGAATGAACCGTGGTTCGCGCTCCACTTCCTGCCCTTTTCGAGCTAGCTTGTAGAGAGGCTGCCCATTAATTTTCACCGCAGAAAACATAGGAGGCGTTTGATACTGATCACCCATAAACGAATCGAGCGTCTTCGAAACCGCATCCATCGTCAGTTCGGGTACGGGTATAGTGGTCATCACTTCTCCCTCCGCATCATAGGTATTGGTCGCCACACCCAAGGTGATCGTTCCTTCGTAAACCTTGTCCAAGCTCATTAGATATTGGGAGAGCTTCGTAGCCTTGCCCACCAAAATAATAAGCAGTCCAGTCGCCAACGGATCCAAGGTACCCGCATGGCCAATACGTTTCATTTTTAACTTCCTACGGACTTTATCCACAACATCATGCGACGTCATCCCGCTAGGCTTGTCGATTAGCAATACTCCTTCTAAATCTTTCAATTCGTTCATGTTCGTACTATAGCTCCAAAAACTCGCTTATACGCGCTTTGCCAACGCCTCCAACAGCGCAGCTCTTAATTCATCCAAAGGCTTCTTGATAGTCATCGCTGCAGCGCAAGCATGTCCACCGCCTCCAAAGAGACTTGCGATTTGATCCACTCGGAGCTCCTTTCGATTCGCTCTCAAGCTGCTCTTCGTCTCAGTTTTACGCTCTTCTAGCAACACTCCAACCGACACTCCTTTTATGGTCCGAGCGTAGTCGACAAAACCTTCAGTGTCCTGATAAGACGTGCCTGTTTCAAGAAAATCCCTTTGTCGCAACTGCCCTACGCACACCTTGCCGTCGCACTCCAAAGCCAACGAAGCCAAGAATCGCTCCAGCAATTTCATGCGTGCCAACGACTCGTTTTCAAAAAGATTTTGCGTCGCGATTTGTGGAGATGCCCCCCGCTTGACCAATTCGCTGCACAACTCGAAAACACGACTGCTCGTTGCCGCGTAGCTAAACCTTCCCGTATCCGTTACGATGCCCGCATACATCGCTTGGGCGATTGACGCGCCGATATCCAAATCGACATCTAGAGCGATCCCCGCTAGAATTTCGCAAGTGGCTGATGCATCCGCGTCAATAAGGTTCATCTCTGCATAGAGCGTATTCGTTATATGGTGATCGATATTCAGGATTCGACGCCGGGACGCTAACGCTTCCGATGTTTTAGGCCCTACCCGAAACTCGTCAGCGCAATCGACATAAACAAGCGGCAGATCCCCCAATGAGCTCGGGTTGATCATCTCAATATCGGAACTACCATCCAAATAGTTCAAGGCTTCTGGAATCCGGTCAGCATTAACCGCAAGAACGTCCACTCCAGACATTTTCAACATGCCTGACAAAGCGATCTGCGAACCGATGCAATCGCCATCCGGACGAGCATGGCCGATCACACAGACCTTTCGCTCTGTATTCGCGTTGACGAACTCCTTGAAAAGTGGAGTCAATTCTGGGAAGAAAGCACTCAATCTTCCGCCTTATCTCTCGCAACATCGAAAGAATCGATGATTTCGTTGATGCGAATTCCTTGTTCGATCGTATCATCGAATTGAAATCTTAATGCCGGCAAGCGCTTGAGAACAATACGCTTACCCAATTCGAAACGAATCTTGCCAGCAAAACGGTCAAGAAATCGCTTGGCCTTCACCTGATCGGCGCCTTTGGCGGCAATCGAATAAAAGACGTTCGCATTACTGTGATCCGGAGCCACGTCGACTCCCGTTATCGTTATTGCAACCGACTCGCCCTGGTAGCGGGTATGCAGAATATCGCTAACCTCACGCTTAACCAATTCGGATACTCTGATATTTCGATTGCTCATAGAAACCTGTACTTCGCTATCGCTTCAAGCGCGTCCCCTTTCGAGAAAGAGGATGCGCAATAAATTGCCAAAACGTTATGCGGCGAAAATTTAACGCTAGAGTTCAGGACGAACTTCGTGAACTTCGAGTACCTCGATAATATCGCCTTCTTTATAATCAGTCGTATTTTCAAGGTGGATACCACACTCGGTACCGGCACGAACTTCCTTCACCTCGTCCTTCTCGCGACGCAAGGTGTCGATCTTACGCTCGGCAACTACTTTTCCATTTCGGACAACACGAGCAAGGTTGCCCTTAATCACACGTCCTTCGACAACCAAACAACCAGCGACAACGCCATTTGCAACTTGGAAGACTGCGCGAATTTCCGCAGCGCCGATTTTAGTTTCACGGTACTCGGGATCGAGCATTTCAACCATGTCCTCGCGAACCCGATCCAACAATTCGTAAATAATACTGTGATGCGTAATCTTTACCGCATGGTGCTTCGCAAGCGCTTGCACGCCATTCTCAGTCTTCACGTTAAAGCCGATTATCTCGGTACCACCCGCAGCGGCCTTCTGAACATCGCTCTTACTGATCGCGCCAATGCCCGAACGAATAATATCGAGACACACCTTTTCGCTCTTGATTTCAACCAAGGCGCTTTTAAGAGCCTCAACCGAACCGAATACATCGCCTTTAACAATGAGGCGCAAAGTTTTCTTCTGAGTTGCCGCAATCGCTGCAAACAACTTTTCAGGGGATGTTGGCATAAGATCTTGCTGATCCGCTGCCTGTCCTGCTCGAACCTCAACCATCTTCGTTTCGGCTTCGCGCTTCGCTGCCTTTTCATTCTTCGCAGAATGGAATTGCGCTCCACAATCCGGAACGTCCGACCAGCCGATAATTCGAACTGGTGTCGATGGCGGCGCAATCTTCACGTTCTTGCCGTATTCGTTGAACATAGCCTTCACCTTCGTGAAGTTATGACCGCAAACCAATGAATCGCCAACCTTGAGCGTACCGCCCTGGACAATCACCGTAGCAGTCGGTCCTCGACCAACTTCTATTTGGCCTTCGATAACGACGCCTTCAGCTGGCTTCTTCGGATTCGCCTGTAGCTCCAAAACTTCCGTTTGCAAAAGAATCATCTCAAGCAATTCGTCGATCCCTTCGCCGGTGATAGCGGAAATTGAAACGGCAATCGTTTCGCCGCCCCAGTCTTCCGAAGAAATCCCGCGCTCTTGCATCTGGGTCTTCACCTTCTCGACGTTAGCGCCGGGAGTGTCGATCTTGTTGATCGCCACGATTGGTTGCACGCCAGACTTCTGGATGAATTTCAATGCTTCATCCGTTTGCGGCATGAATCCGTCGTCAGCAGCAACAATGAGAATCGCCACATCGGTAACATCCGCTCCACGAGCTCGCATTTTATTGAAAGCGGCGTGACCAGGCGTATCTAGAAAAGTGATCTTACGATCGTTATGCTCGACCTGGTAAGCGCCGATATGCTGGGTAATCCCACCTGCTTCATCCTTAACGACGCTTTCCTTCCGAACAAAGTCGAGAAGGGAAGTCTTGCCGTGGTCGACGTGTCCGAGAATACAAACAACCGGAGGACGTTCCTCCATCAATGCTGCTTCGTCGACTTCCTTGACGACCTTCTTCTTCGATTTTCCGCCCTCTCCGCGATGGCGGATTTCGAGAATCACGCCTCGCTTCTCAGCAAGCTTGCTGGCGACACCCTCATCAAGGCTTTGATTGATCGAAGCGAAAATCCCCATCTCCATCAACTCGGAGATCAATTTAAATGGCTTCACACCCAACTCGGTCGCCAAATCGCGAACCACGATAGGCGGCTTAATGACAACCGTCCGGATTTCATCCGAAGGCACCACTGCTACCCCGCTGGCCGGAGCTGGCGGAGCGCTGCTAGGAGGAGCTCCAACACCTTGAGGCGAAGCAGGAGCGGGAATGGAAGGAGGTGCGACACCAGCTGGAGCAGCCGCAGCAGGAGGGCGAGCTGCCGGTGGAGGCGCTAAATTCGGAGCTGCTGCCGCGGGAGGCGGAGCGATACTAGGGTTTGAAACCACAGGAGGCGGAGCAATGCCAGGATTTGACGCCACAGGAGGTGGTGCCGATACCGGCGGGCTCTTTGCTGCGGGCCGTGGCGGAGCCACCGATCTAGGCGCCGCTATTGGAGGCGGAGCGGGAGGACTTGGCGCAGCAGGAACGGGAGCAGGAGGAGCCGGTTTGGCTGCTTCCTTTTCCGCTTCTATAGCTGCTTCCTTTTCTTCAACAATCTGCTCCTTCGTTCTCACGAAAGCGCTGGCCGAAGGGGGAGCAACAAGCTGAGCTGGCGCAGCGACCTCTGCAGCAGGAGCGGCCTCAGCCACTTTGCTCGCGAATTCTTCCTTCAAAGATTCTGCCGAAATATTGTCGACGGTACTGGAGGCGCTCTTCACTTGAAAGCCGCGTTCGCGGAGAAGATCGAGGAGTTCAGTGTTCTCCATTCCGATCTCTTTGGAAAGCTGATAGATTCTTACGCTCATGCGATAGGTTTAACTGTGGCTTGTTGTGAAGTATGAAAAAGGCTCTTCTAAATGAAAGGCGACTGATTAAGCTATGAGGAAATGTTCTGCGACTGCAGGAAGGCATTTACCTTAGAAAGAATGCCGTTGGCCTGCGCTTCGTCGAAACCGAGGTCTTGCAAATCGGAAACTTCGACATCCAAGAATACTTCCGGACTAATCATCCCGTTCATCACGAGGCGTTCCGCAGTTTCGTCGTCAATTCCTTCGATTTGATTCAAACCGGCTGCCGCTTGCTGCTGCTTCGCTTCGATACTTACCTCATGAACCTCTTCCTTCATTATATCGATTCTCCAACCGACAAGCTTCGAAGTAAGACGAGCATTCTGCCCTTTACGGCCAATCGCGATCGCCAAATCGTCTTCCGATACTTCAACGCGCATTCGCTTATTAAAATCATCCATTATGATGTTGCGAGGAATCGCTGGTTTCAACGCTTCCAACACCATCTCCGTCGGATCTTCGTAATAACGGATAATGTCGATCTTCTCGCCGCCCAATTCACGAACGATACTCTTAACGCGAGCTCCACGAGCTCCAACGCAAGCGCCAACTGGATCCACTTTCGAATCCGAGGAAGATACTGCGATCTTGGTACGGTAACCCGGTTCGCGAGCGAATGCTTCGATAGTAACTGTGCCATCGGCAATTTCCGTCACTTCCAACTCGAACAAGCGATGAACGAACTTCGAACTCGAACGGCTCAAAATCAATTCCGGTCCACGATTGGACGCTTCAATCTTTAGCAAGAAGCAGCGAATGCGTTCGCCAGGAGAATAATCTTCACCAGGAACTTGCTCTCTCGAAGGCATGATCGCCTCGGCCTTGCCTAAATCGATGCAAAGATCGCCACGCTCGCGGCGGCGTACGATTCCGCTGACGATATCGCCAACCTGATCCTTAAAATCATCGTAGATCCGTTCTTTTTCGAACTGGCGCAAACGTTGCATGATCGCTTGACGAGCGGTCTGCGCAGCAATGCGTCCCAAATAGGCCGGATCCATCTCCTTTTCGAAAAACTCTCCCAACTGAATATCCGGAGTGATCAATCGGGCTTTCTCAAGCACAATTTCAGTCTTCGGATCGCTCATAGAATCAACGACTACCAAAAGTGCCCACGCTTGCATCTTGCCATTTTTAGGATCGATATCGACCTTCAATTCCTGGCCCGCGTTCACGCCCTTAGCGGCAGCATTCTTGATAGCAGTAACGATAGTAGAGATCATGTCTTCCCGACCGATCCCCTTCTCTTTCTCCATGTACTCTAAAACGGATAGAATTTCGCTGCTCATGATTAAGTGGTGTATGAAAAAAAAAGTGGGTCAGAGACCCACTTTCCCAAAAGTGAAAATTAAAAAAGGGGAGTAAATTTCTCGGCCTAGTAAAAGTCAAGCGTCCGGTTGGTCTGTTTCGACCCCTTTCGCCTCACCCAAAGGGCCCCGAAATCTAGGCTCTCAAGCCCAAGATCCCTTGTGCCCAGCCATTGGACAATACGTGCTTCCGCGGCTCCAATATCTGGGCGCTTTTCAAACTTTCCACCACGGACTCTGGAGCATTTCCTGAAAACCAATGAAACCAATACGCCGCTAAATCGAGAGAACTCCGAGCTGCCAAAAGCGGCAGAAAACCATCGCAAATCAGCGTGTCCAATTTCGCGCCGCCAACCTGCCCGGAAACGACCTCCTCCGAAAACCGATCCCTCAATCTTGATAATCCACAGGTTTTGCGAAAAATCGCGCAATCCCCGCCAAATCCATTCTCCAAAATCTCCGGGAAATTCCGCCCGAAATCCTCCAAATGGGAAGGCCAATACGGCACCTGACTCATCCACTCTACATACTGAATGAGACGCTGCTTCGGATAATTTGCCGGGCGAGCTCCCAAAGTAGTCCAACGGTCTCGACCCAGCTCCCAAAGCAAATCCACGTCCGGCCTCTCCTCTCGACAGCGAGCCAAAGGGTAAGCGCCGGCCACCCAAAGCATCGGAATACGGTTCGCGGCGTATCCCAAAATTTCTAGCGCCGTCATGTGGCACGCCTCCTCCCA
>Ga0115000_10002855_pt1 | contig 14659 bp, 8 predicted proteins | sample ArcticOcean_MG_C_6_FD_89690 | JGI IMG/M metagenome (GOLD analysis project Ga0115000, IMG submission 89690) | Marine microbial communities from western Arctic Ocean - ArcticOcean_MG_CB8_128 | ecosystem: Environmental > Aquatic > Marine > Oceanic | place: Arctic Ocean: Canada Basin | collected...
ACGTAGCCAAATACAGCGACGTCCCGGACGACGCGCAAGCGTGCACGGAGATGCTTTCTAGAGCACCGTTCGATGTTGATGCGTCAATGCTCCAACAGAGCCTCTCGAGACGCGCGTTGACGTTGCGACGATATGAAGACAATTTGAATTCAAACGCGAATAGAAAATTTTCTTCGGTAACAGCGAATGATGGATTAGCTGAATTCTTCCGATCTTCGGTGAAACGTAAAATTGCCAGTGCTGCTGCAATGCATATTCAGACCTCTTCTACGAAACGCGCTGTTTCTAAAAAATCGGACAGAGATGCCTCGATGCCAGTTTTGAAGAAATCGGTCGAGCTCGCGCGTCTCAGCGGCGATGGATTCGTCGACTTGTGTTGCAATGCGAGAGAAACGACCGAGTTGGCTGTAGCTGCTGTGCGACGCGGTTTAGTCACGGTCGATTTGAAAGAACTCTCGAAATCGGGAGACAGTAAGCGCGCCCCGGGCGTTTTATCTGCCGCCGAAGCTATGCGACGCGCAACGGCAGAGAGTAAAGCTAGAGAACCTACGCGCTCCTTGATGGAACTGTTCGGCTTTTCAAAAAAGCAAAATCTTTGGGCAGAAGCGTCGGTATCGCTCGAAGATTGGAACGTGTCGTTCGCTCCTAAATATGCAAAACGAAAGAATCGAATGACCTCGTCCTCCAACGCTGCTAATGTCGCAGATAGAGAACCTTCATCTCCGGACGCGCACAGGCGTCCAGAGACGCCATCCTCGGCACCAAAGACACCGCACTTACACGATTGGGGCCACGAGCTCGGCGTCGTAATACCTGCCGCGGCGGCGTTGTCGCGTCAAGATTCCCAATCGTCTCCCGGTTCTTCGCCGCGATTTAGTCTTGTCGGTGGAAAAGAAAGCGAGTCACCCGCAGACGTTTCTGCGAGAGTCGTCGTTTCGCATCCATCGTTCCCGATTTTTGCGTGCGGCAGTGCAAATCGAGGCTTACAAATATGGAGGTTCGGATTCGAAGAGACGAAGAAACGATTTCAACTTGAAAGTTCGAAAGATAGCACGTCGAATGGAGGCAATTCGCACTCTACTTCATCGTCCTCTCCCGTCGCTCTCTCGTTTAACGCTTACGGCGAACGATTGGCGTGCGCGACTACTGACGGCCGAGTTGCCTTGTACGATTCCTCTTCCTCTCTGCGAACGATGGCGTCTCGCTTGTGCGTGTTTGATAGCAACTCCAACAGCTCCGCTTTTGTTGCCGCTAAACCAAAGCAAGTTGCTTTCGTTTCAACTCTGGTTTGCGCGATTGCGTGCGAATCCAAAGGGTACTCCAATGGCGTCACCGGCGGTATGATGCGTTCGGAAAAGGCGCTGGCGGATGGAAACGGCATTTTACTCTGGGACGCCGCACAACCAAACTCGGCGAGATGTGGTGTGTTATACGACACATGCGGCGTCACGAGCGTGTTGGATTACGCGGTCAACGGACCATCGCTCCTCGCTTCAGGCAACAGAAATGGCGAAGTTGTTGTGCACGATCTTCGGAAGCTCTCTTCGTCGACGTCTGCGACGTCCACGTCAACCACGGCGCTCTGGCGCTCCGCCGCCAACTCCACCAAAATCACCTCTTTACTCCACCACAACACCTTCTGCTCCTCTCCTCCAACCTCGGAACGCCAAATTCTCCTCTCCGGCGACGACAAAGGCGACTTGCGCGTCTACTCTTTCTCAGACGGACGCCTCTTACAATCCGCGGAGGAAGCGCACGACAAGCACGCGTTCATGGCGCCGAGGATCGGCGGCGCCTCCGTCTCCGTAGGCTTGAGCTCGCTGTGTAAATTAGATAAAGGCGTGTTAACTGCCGGCGGCGACGGCGCCGTCAAGTTGTTTAGATTTACTTAGTCCTTCGTAGTTAAAGTTGCTTCGAATAATACTAATACTCTCCGCGCGTATTTCGCTAAAACAGGAAGGATTTGACTCCTCCGAGAACCTAACAAAAGTCGTCATTCAAAACAGATCAAATCAAATGTCCGCCGCTGCGAACTCCGCCGCGTACTGGAGAATCGCCGGGATGTCGTACTTGAAGTACGCCAACGCGTGCGCAGAAATCGTTCGAGGCGCGCTCAAGGAGCCGCACTTGTCCAAGGTATTATTACACTCGCTTCTCTCTCTTTCCACTCGGGAATCGATCACCACTTTTCCTCTTCCCCGGAAAGCTTTCTCTGCTGACAACTCTCTCTCTCTCTCTCTCTTTCAAAAGGCTCGAGCGCGGGATGCGGTGTACTTTAAGGCGACGAAATACGTGAAAGGATCGCCCGAGGCTGCCGTGATCGCCGAGGTCATACCCGCGGAAATACCCAAGTGATATAAAAGACAACATGTATGTAAGAGAGACGATGTGCGTTGGGGAAAATTAGCTTAGAAATGTGTAGTGCGAGAATAACACGTAGTCTCTGTTCTTCTCGTCTCTCTGTTCTTCTTTCACGCGTTGTTGCAACGATAGTAAAGCGTCTCTCTCTCTCTCTCTCTTTCGCGCAACAGTACGCATTACCTGTCGCATCGTCGTACTTTTTATCTCTCATCATCATCGCGTCTAAAGATCTCGTTTACACGACGTCAACAAGTCCGCGAAGGCTTGGCACTGCGCCACGTTGTCCGTGTTTTGTTCGAGACATTTCCCGAAAAGCTCCATCGGTCCCGCGCATGGGTTCGTTCTCGCGTCGACTGCACCACCGCCGTTGGATGATGATGATGATGATGCTCCTTCTTCGTTGTTCTGCGCGGCGGATTCGTACGCGATCGTTCTCGGTCCCATGAGAGAATCCGTCACGCGGTGGCCGATGCCTGAACCTGCGCCCCACATCATCCCTTGGCCAATCATCGACGCCACGCCGCCGAGCAAGGAACCTCCTCCTTCTGTTCGTCTCGTCGATGGTGGGGGCGCGCCGGAACTGCGCGCAGTCGGAGCCTTGCGGGAGAAACCTCCACCGCCGCCTCGTCTTCTGCCCATTTTAATCTAAGAAGCTTTTGTGAGAAAAAAGTGAAGAAAAAGTTGCCTTTCTTTCTTTCCGTGTTGTCTAAACATTTTTATATTATACATACTATAATACGAGTACTACCATTATGAACACTACGGAAAAGCAGGCGTCGGGAACTCTTCGGAGAATTCTTTGTTTCTGTTGCCGTTTCCGTTCGCTCGCTTTGCGGCTTCTTCTTCTTTAACTTCTTCTTCGTTCGCGTCGTCCTCTGAATCGTCGTCGTCGTCGAAACCGTCTTCGATGCCGCCAAACTGTTCCAAAGGAAACGTTTTCTTTTCGGTTTTATTCGCCGCGATGATTTCGTCGCGAGCGTCGTCAAAGTCGAGCTGAATGGAGTCGCCGTCGTTGGCGAAGCCGCTCAAGAGACACTCGGAGAGTTGGTTTTCAACCATCGCTTGGACTGCTCTGCGCATCGGTCGGGCGCCGTATTTCGGCGAGAAGCCGTTGCAAAGTAAGGCTTTTTTGAAGGCGTCTGTGCACGTGATGACGACGCCTTTCTTCGCACATCTAGAAGCGACCGATTCGAGCATGTTTTCGGCGATTTGGGCGACTTCGAGTTCACCGAGCGGTCTGAACACGACGATTTCATCCAAGCGATTGAGAAATTCCGGTCGAAAGCGCTTGCCGAGGTTTTTGCGCGCGAGTTTTTTCACGCGTTCGTAGGCATCTATTTTCGCTTGCGGCGTTATCGCGCGAGCAAAGTTTTCTAATATTTCTCGCGAAGCTATGTTGGTCGTCATAACGAGCATGGCGTTGGTAAAATCAACAGTCCGGCCTTTACCATCTGTTAATCGACCATCTTCTAAAACTTGAAGCAACGCATTGAAGACGTCCGGATGCGCTTTCTCAATTTCGTCGAGCAAGATTAACGAGTGTGGGTTGCGTCGAACGGCTTCGGTGAGTTGACCACCTTCGTTATATCCAACGTACCCAGGCGGCGCCCCAATTAATCGCGACGTACTCACGGCTTCCATGTATTCAGACATGTCGATGCGGACGAGATTTTTCTCGGCGCCGAAATACACCGTCGCCAACGCCTTGGAGAGTTCCGTTTTACCCACGCCGGTTGGTCCGGCAAAAATAACCGAGGCGACAGGTTTGCTCGCGTCGGCTAAACCGGATCGAGCTCTACGAACGGCACGAGCGACGGAAACGACGGCTTCGTTTTGACCAATTACTCGTTTCGTCAACTCTTGTTCCAAACCGAGTAAATTCTTCGATTCTTCCACGGATAACTGTTTCACGGGAATACCGGTCCATTCCGAAACGACTTCTTGAATGTCCAACACGGACACTCGAAGCACTTGCTCACTATCGCCCGTCTTTTTATCTCTCAGTTGAACCAACGCTCCGGCTTCGTCTAAAACATCGATGGCTTTATCCGGTAAAAATCGATCGGTGATGTACCGACTGGACAACGCCACGGCTGCTTGAATCGCGTCGTCCGAAAAAAACACTTCGTGGTGCTTCTCGTACGTTGCTTTCAGACAGGCTAATATTTTTAACGTGTTTTCCGGCGACGGCTCGTCCACTCGCACCGGATGAAATCTTCTCTCTAACGCCGCGTCCTTTTCGATGTATTTTCGATACTCGTCCACGGTGGTCGCGCCGACGACTTGGATCTCACCTCGCGCTAAAGCTGGTTTCATGAGGTTGCCGGCATCTAAACCGCCATCGTCGCCGGTACCTCCGGCACCTACAATCGTGTGTATTTCATCGATGAATAAAATAATATCGCCGGCTGATTTTACTTCTTCCAACACCGAGCGCAAGCGCTCTTCGAAATCGCCTCTGTATTTCGTATCCGCGAGCAACAAACCGACGTTCAAGGACAAGACTCGTTTATTCTTCAATCTTCTCGGGACGATATCGCTATCTTCTGCGATCAAACTCGCTAACCCTTCCGCGATAGCCGTCTTCCCTACCCCTGGATCGCCAATCAAACACGGATTGGATTTCCGTCTTCTCACTAAAATTCTCACCGTCCTCTTCGTCTCTTCGTCTCTCCCAAACACCGGGTCCAACTCGCCTTTCCTCGCCATCGCGGTCAAATCCACCGAACACTGCGCCAATATATTCTTCACTTTCTTTTTATCGATCTTTTTCCCACCAGCTCCGACTAACTCTTTCTCGTCGCCGACGCCGTTTACGAAATCTCTCAATAAAGGCACGTCAACTTCAATCTCGTACTTCGGATTCGTCAACACGTCGTAAGCGGTGCACTGATCGTCCGCCACCATCCCAAGCACCAACTCTTTCATCGTCACTTCGTTTTTACTCGCGACTCGTTCGAATAACTTTTTCAAATCGTCTCCTAATGGTACCAACCCGTCCGCTTTCTTCTTCTGGTTCAACCCGCTAAACGGATTGACGAGGTCCACGTCCGTCACGCCCGCGCGATCGCACAACGCTTTCTTCACCGCATCTTCCGTCGCGCCGGATTTATGCAACGCTTTCGTCGTCGAATTTCGCTTCTTCGTGCACGCGTACAACAGATGTTCCGTGTTCACTTTACCGCTGTTGAATTTTTTCGCGTTGTCCATCGCCTCTTTCACGAGCGTGACGGATTCGCCGTCGAACGATTCGAACATGCCACCACCAGAACCACCACCATTTGAAGCGTTGAAAACAACGACAACGCGACCACCACCTTTCGTTTTCGTTTTCGTTGTCGTCCTCTTTTTCGTTCTCGTTTTTAGACTACTCGACGACGTAAACGACATCGACGCGCTCATTAGATGACACGTCGACATTCTTCGTTGTTGTTGTTGTTGTTGTTGTTGTTGTTAAAAGACTGACAAGTCGTTGTTTACGCAGCGAGACGACAAAGAAGGAAAAGAAGATGAGAGAAAGAACGTTAATGGCGTGGTATGCTCGTGCTGTCTGATTCTATAATAGACAAACAAACGAGACGAGAGTGAGTGAGACGAGTGTATCTCTGTCCTGTTTTTTATGGAGAAAAAATATGTCTGTGTTTTTTAGTTTGGACTGCCCTCCTCCACCTGTTTGGTGTTGTTGTTGTTGTTGTCATTCGCCGCTGTTCTACCGTTCGTTCCACGGACAACACCGCGTAGTAATCGTTCTTCTTCGACGCGATATCTTTCATCAACTTCTCTCGCGCGCGCGAGTCTTCGTACGCGAATATGTCGCGACAAATGCAGCGTATTGTTCGTCCGTTGGTTCCGGGCACCCTTTTTCTCGCAAGTAGTTTACGCACTCGTGGTGCTCTTTGTAACGAGCCCAAGCGATATAGGACCACAGGTAGAGAGGCGCTCTCGCCTCCTCGATTAAGTATTTGAGGCAATCGAGATAGCCATAGCCTGCAGCGTTTGCCATACAGTGGGACTTTACCGCATCTGCTATCTTTCTTTCTTCAACAAGATATTTCAAGATGTTTATGCGACCATATCCTGCCGCCTGTACTGCCGCTTCCACTTCCGTCTCTCGCGAAGGTTTCACTTTGTCGAAAAGAAATCGAAGACAGTCGAGGTGTCCTTTAAGAGCAGCTTGTTTACACGACTTTTCTCCATCACACGGGCAACCATTAGAGAAGCAGTACTTCAACATCTCGAGATTACCTATATGTGCTGTCACAGTAATCGTCTTTTCATCCCACTCGCAATGTTTCACTTCTCTCGCCCACTTGAGGAACTCGAGTTTGTTCGTTCCAGCAACTTCCGTGCAAAACCAGGCTTGATCCGCCACTCTTCCACTTGTACTTTTCTCTCCCCAGGGCATGTTATTCCACGACAATTCCAACGTCGAAAGCGATGAACATTCGTGAACAGCGCAACGTAATTTCAATACGTCTACCCCTGCGTACGCAAGCACACCTCGACTCTCTAAATTCACCTTTGAAAAGAACATCCGATCCGTCGTATTCAATTTCGGAAGCACATGCGATACAAACACATCCTTGTGATGCAACACCAATCCCATCCATATCTTGGTCGGTCCAAGCTTCAACCGCTCCATTTCCGCCGCAGCCTCCTTCAAGGCCTCTTCTTTCTCCTTCCTCTTCTTCCTCTTCTGCGCGCCGGATATCTTTTTCCCCATTATTATTATTATTCTAAAGTCAACGTTCTTTTTCTTCTCTTTTTCCCAAAAGGCGTTTTTGTGTGGTTTTGTCAACTTTTTCTCGCCACTTGTTTGAGGAGTATTCGTATGGATATGTAATGACGATATGACGACGCAAGAAACAACATCGTCAAAAGTGATCAACAACCAGTGTTATCGATGCGAAACCGTCACGGTTCGATGTGATCGCGAATCGAAAGTCGCCGTGGTCTCTTTAAACCGACCCAGGTATTTGAACGCGATCAACGCACAAATGTGGAGAGAGATACCGGTCGTATTTGACACGCTTTCCGAGGATGAAGAAGTAAACGCGATCGTGCTCACCGGGGAAGGGAAATATTTCTGCGCCGGGATTGACGTGTCGAGTAAAGAATCACTGTTTGAAACGCTCGGAGATGTAGAGAACGAACGCGATTTGGGGAGGCGTAATGAGTATTTGCTGAGGCACATAAAGCGTTTGCAAGCGAGCGTATCGAGCGTGGAGAGATGCCGGAAACCGGTGGTGTGTATGATCAAAGGCGCGTGCGTTGGGGGTGGGTTGGATATAGCGGCAGCGTGTGACATACGGATTTGCGACCGGACGGCTTTTTTTAGCGTGAAGGAGGTTGAGTTAGGCATCGTAGCTGATATAGGCTCCTTGCAGAGGCTGCCGAGCATCGTCGGGCAAGGAAGGGCGACCGAGCTCGCGCTGACCGCGAGGACGGTGAAAAGCGACGAGGCAGAAAAGATTGGGTTAGTTTCCAAATGTTGCGGCGATGCTGAGGAATTAGAACGTGCGTGTGTAGAGGTTGCGAAAAGAATGGCGAGTTTATCGCCGTTAGCTATTCAAGGGACGAAACGTTCTTTGTTAAACTCTCGAGACTCTGAAAGCGTCGAGAAAGGATTAGAATACGTAGCTTTGAAAAACGCGGCGCAGTTGATTTCGGACGATTTGAAGGAAAGCATGAACGCGCGGTTCGAGAAGAGAAAACCCGTGTATAGCCGTTTGTAAAAATACGATGAGTACTACTTTTTAAATGCCGCTCGCTCGGGCAGCGCGCTCTCCTAATCACTAATCACTAATCAACTATTTTACCTAAGTGCGGTTGTAAATACGCCAACGCGTGCGACGGATTGGCGACTAAATCAATCGTGATGAGTTCGAAACCCTCCTCGCACACCGCTCGAATACTCTTCGCATTACCACCGCTCCCGCCACCAACATCTATACCTCCCGAATCGACATCCAACGCGGCTTCCGTCGAACTCCCCCACGCTCTCATCGAAGCGCCGACGAGACCGCCCGCCTTCTCGTACACCTCTCTCACTTTCCTTCCCGCTTCCGTACACTCTAACACTTCCACCACAACCACGACAGCGTTGACGTTAAAATACAAATCGTGCACGACGTGCGACGTTTGGTGGTCCATGCCGTCCAAACTCGCCGCATCCGTCATCGCCGGCTTCTCGTTCGCCCCCGGCTTCGAACAAGCAACACACCTAAATCTCCTCCTGTACCTCTCCACGGACTCTGCGTCACTCGCGTCGCACACCGGATGCTCCAACCGTCCAAACGTTGGCAACTTTACCTCTTCCATTGCTTTCGCCATCGCATTGCGCGTGAAAACCCGTCCGTTTCTCGTCACCTCGTTCACTCTCGCGACTTCTCCGGAGAGGAATAAGCGGTTTTGGTTTCTCTTCAAGGAGAGAATGAGACGCTGGTACTTTTGTTCGTACCCATCACTAGTACCACTATCATTAACAGGAGATGATACAAACGACGACGACGATGATGACACCGTCGTAAAAGACGAGAATAAAGCGTTTCCCATTTGTTTGCTGGCATATATATTATCAGAGCGTCGCCATCGTCGTCTTTTCACTCTGGGGAAAAGTTCGTAAGATCTTCATTAAATTCAGAACAAAGAAGAAGTTAAAGAAGAAGAAGGCTGAGAAGAAGAACAAAAATGACGACGACGACAAAAACGAGCATCGGCGGTGTTGTTGGTGGTGGTGGTCAACAATTGGTATTAGAATCCATCAAATATACGCGAGGTTCTTTATTCGTCTTGGACCAAATTCTACTGCCACAAAAAACAGAACATCTCCCCGTGGAAAATTGCTCCAAATGTTTCTCTCTTATCAAAGATATGAACGTCCGCGGGGCACCGGCGATTGCGATTACAGCCGCGCTCTCGATTGCGGTGGAGTTAGAGAAGACAAGATTTGATGGTGATGCGGAGTTGTTTCAATTCGTGAAGACAAAAGCGGAGTATTTGTTGAAAAGTCGACCGACGGCGGTGAACTTGGGGAACATGGTGAAATCTCTTATAAAGTATTGCGAAGAGATCGAGCACGAAGAACTGAACAACGACGGCGAGGAAAACGCGGAAAAACGAAACAAAAAAGAGATGATCGTGCGATGGTGCGAAGATATGCTGGAAACGGACATTCGACACAACAAAGCGATTGGAGAGATTGGCGCGAAAGCGTTGCTGAAAGCGTGCTGTAATAAGAAGAAATTGAAGGTGTTGACGTGTTGCAACACCGGTTCGTTAGCGACGGCGGGGTACGGGACCGCGCTCGGGGTAGTCAGAAGTTTACACAAACAAGGACGGTTGGAGATGTGCTATGCGGTAGAAACGAGGCCGTATAATCAAGGGAGTCGATTGACGGCGTACGAGTTGGTGTATGAAAATATACCCGGAACGTTGATCTGCGACAACATGGCGGCGTTTTTGATGCAGAAGGACGAGGTGGACGCTATCATCGTTGGCGCGGATCGCGTAGCAAAGAACGGAGATACGGCAAACAAGATTGGGACGTATTCTTTGGCGGTTTTGGCGAAACATCACGACGTGCCGTTCTTCGTTGCCGCGCCGTCGACGACTTTGGACGTGTCCACCAAGTGCGGAATGTTGATTGAAATCGAAGAAAGGCCGGGGGAGGAAGTGTGCGTGTTCAAAGGCGAACGAGTAGCCGCGGAAGGTATAAACGTGTGGAACCCGGCGTTTGACATCACACCAGCGTGGTTGATTGAAGGTATCGTGACTGAACGAACGTGTTTGTATAAAAATAAAAGAGGCGAGAAGGATCAAACCGGCGCGGCGTTTGATATCGGGAGGCACGTGGAAGAGATTGAGGCCATGGACGGTACGATGAAAAAGAAAAAGAAGTTGGACGAGATGGATGCGAGTAATGAGAAGGACGATTCGGCTGTTGATGTTGACGGTTTTTACGCGTTGAATTTGAGTACTGTTCTCGATTACGTCGCGTACTACCCCAAAGTGTGCGCTCCCATCGGCGGCAAGGCGAGCAAAGAGGACTGGGTCTCAAAGGAGGTTGGCGACGGGAATATCAATTTCGTGTACATAATAATGAACAAAAAAACGAACGCAGCAATCGTTCTAAAACAAGGGTTGCCATACGTGAGATGCGTGGGCGAATCGTGGCCGTTGACGCAAGAACGCGTGCGATATGAGGCCGAAGCGCTCATCGCGGCGCATGGTTTCTGTCCCGAGCACGTACCGGAGGTGTATTTATACGACTCGAAAATGTCGACGATTGCGATGCGATACATCGAGCCGCCGAATAAAATCGCACGAGTTGGATTATGCGAAGGTAAAACGTACGTGAGAATGGCTGAACACGTTGGCAAGTACTTAGCGGAGACGTTGTTCAAATCGAGCGCCGTATGCCTCGGCGCGAAAAAGTTCCGCGAGAATCGAATCGCGTTTGGCGGTAACGAAGCCATGTGCGCGCTCACCGAGCAAGTTATCTTCACTGAACCATACGGCGTTTTCGAAAACAACAAGTGGACGTACGAACTCGACGATGTCGTAAGAGAAATACAAAACGATGGCGAACTTAAAGTAGCCATTACCGAACTCAAAGCGAAATTCATAAACGAATGCGAAGCGCTCCTGCATGGAGATTTGCACACGGGAAGTATCATGTGTGGAGAGAGGAGCACGTACGTCATCGACCACGAGTTCGCGTTTTACGGGCCTATGGCGTTTGATATTGGCGCGTTCATCGCAAATTTATACTTAGCCTACTACGCCTCTGACGGTTTAGGACATTCGGAGAATCACAAAAAATATTTACAGTGCATGATCAAAGACGTTTTGATTCGGTTCGTGTCCGACTTTAGCAGGTTGTGGCGCACAAACGGCAGACAGAAAGACTTTGGCGGTCTCTCGCATCCTTCCGTGTTTTCCGCACATCCCAACCGTCCATCCGAATCGTTTAATTCGCCGGATGAGAAACGCTTTCAACAATCGCAGTTGGAGTTCATCAGTAGAGTTATTTACGATGCGCACCGTTTCGCGGGTGCGAAGATTATTCGACGCATCATCGGAATAGCACACGTCGCGGACATGGAAGGTATACAAAATCTGCAACTGAAATCTAAGTGTGAACGAGCCGCGCTTGAGATGGGCATGCGACTTTTGAAGGGCAAATATTCGTGCAAGACGTCCGTTCGATTGAGCATGAATTGGGAATATGGCAGAAATCAACCGGTACCAACGGCGACGGAGATTGAGAACGAGGCGAACGATTCCGAGGAAACGAAATCGCTCTATTTCCACATGAATACGGATGGCGCGTAGTTTCTTTTTTTCCTTTCTTTTTTTCTATACTTGTTATACATACAGAGATGTATGCGTTAAACAACACCTAATACTCAATCAACTCTTTCTCAGGAGGCTTCGCGAACGGAAGAGCCCCCCTGTTTTCTTCGGAGCTTTCTCTTCCAACGGTTGCGCCGCCGTTGCTGGTAAAGTCGTTATCGTCGTCGTTGTTGCTCCGTACCCGGGAATACTCGGGTGTTGTTGCTGCGACTTACTACTACTGCTACTGCTACTGCTATGCCGATACGAAATCTTTTGCTGCTGTGCTGGTTGTTGTTGTTGTTGTTGTTGTTGTTGACTATTGAATTTTGAGTCGCCCCCGAAATACGATTTCAGCAAATCACCCTCCTCGTCCACGTGCTCTTCAAATTTCCACACGTCGTACGATCTCTTCTTAAACCCAGGAATGTACTTTGCAAAGGCATCCGTGATAACAACCGCAATCCCTAACAAAGCAATGCCAGCACCGATCGTTTGCGTCAACATGACGACGTCGAATCGTCTCCCGACGCCGGAAAATTGGATGCGCAATCTCGGGCCGTAAGCCTTTGTCAACAATCGCGTTTCTGGATTTCTCGTATCAAATCGACAGTTATACGGCGGGTTCAGGGGAAACATGTTCGTCATATTCGTCAGCTTCGCGTTCGGCGTCGTAAAGTGATTCACGGCGGATATCCAGCGCGTGTTGTATCCGCTCGAGAGTTCAGCCAGCGGATTATCTACGCGATCAATCACAAACGGAATCTCCGGCGAGCACGTCTGCACGCCACCTTCCTCGATCGCCACCGTCGCCAGCGTTTCGTTATCACCATTCAACACGCTTTGCGGCTTTGGCACTTTCACGCCTTCGTCTAAATTACAATCAAAATACACGTTCAACATTTGATCTGATCCGTAGGTACTAATCTCGGTAAAATTCTTATCGTCCGTCTGCGTAATGTTCTCCAACGAGAACAAATTCCAACCCATACGAGGTTCGGTCCCATTCGCGTTATCCCATCGCATCTCGTCCCCGTTCTCGTTATACATTCCAGGAAATTTCACGTTCATGCGTATAAACACGGTAAAATTGCCCACGTTTTCCAACGGCAACACGTCGTCGTCCTCCTCCGCCTCGGGCGGGCACCACCCTTTAATCTCGCAAAAGTATGCGCTGTTCGGATCGCTGGTGCTCGGCAAACACTTCCCAGTCTGCCTTCCGTTTCGACTGTACGACCCTTTCACGCACGTGTTCTTCCCTTTCGAGCACACTTCGTCTTTAGATACGCCTAAGCACGTTCCTTTCGCCTGCATCGTCTTCACCAGCCTCGTGGCCACAAAAACGCCATCCGACGAATACTGCACCAAATCGTTCGCATCGTACACCCTCTTCTCCCCAGTTTCCGTCTCGTTCGTCGCCGCCGTTCCTTTCACCTTAATCGCTAAAACACCTTCCGCCGGGACGGACTTCTGGTACCCGTTTTCTTTATACAAGAGGAAACCGACGACGTAGAACGAAATCAGAAGAACGAGAAAGTAGTACAGAACGCCGAGCGATTTCGATTTGATCAAAACTTGCTTCGGCGTCGTGTATTGGCCCAAGGAGTCCATTTTACTGTTGTTAGACGGTTTTTGGCCGCTCGTGAGTGTGTTTGTTGCGCGCGCGTAAGTGTGTGTGTTTATATACGTGTGTTAATGAAAGAATCAAAACTTTATTTCTTCTTTTCGTGTTACATGACAGATTAAAACCAAATTTTGCTGCCCCTTAAAAAATTTGTTCATTTTGTGAGAGACGAGACCTTTCTTCGGCTTTTTTGATTGTTGACAGTTTCACCAAAAAATTTTGAGGAGGGGAGATTTTTTTGAGAAAAAAGGTCGCCTTTTCTTTTTCTCGACACAAAGACGGCAAAAAGTCTCTTCTCGACGCAATTCTTGATCCACGCAATTCTTTTTTTTATATAATCGTCACAGAATAATACTCTTTACACATACGCACGAATATATATATATAGATATATAGATACCGTCACCCCGCGACGAATTCTATACAGACACATAATAAACGCATCGAGTCGCGCTTTCGAGTTGATTAATACTCCGCGTCGTCCGTACTTTTTCTTTTGAGAGAGAGAATTCATTCATCACCGAGGGAGAGATTTAGAGAAAAAAAAAGAAGAAGAATAATGGCGGTGAGGATCCAACCGACGGCGGCACCGGAACACCCGGGCTTAACCCGCGAAATGCTCTTAGCGGTCGTTTTACTCCTGTGCGCTAACATCGCGACCGTGTGCTCGGGGATCGCGCTCGTCGCGTACGGGACCAGGAGTGGACAAAAAGCGGTTTTGTTGAACAAAATTTTCGAAGGGTCCGATTACGAGGCGACGGTGTTTGACGACCCGGCGAGAGCGGCGACGGTATTAGGCGCTTTGCTTCTGATCACGAGCGTGTACGGTTTAGCCGGGGTGTATACCAGGAATAAGTTGATGCTTATTTTGTATCACGGGTGGACGTTTTTCGCGTTGATTGGGTTTGTGTATGCGATTTGCGTGTTTTCTATTTACCGAAACAACGCGCCGGCGATGGTTGAGTCGTATTTCAACGGCGAAGAGGTGAACATCGACGAAGGCGTGACGAGACAAGGCGACGAGATTGAGTTTTTCAACATCTCCACGTTGGCGCAGATCGACAACGCGAAGAATTTGACGACGATCGATGCTATCACGTGGATTAACCACGTGGACGATAGCTCGAAGGCGAGCTTTGTGTTTATTTTAATCGCGTTGTTTAGCGCGAGCTTTATTATGGGGGTGAGGTATACGGCGAGAAGAATGGGTGGTTTTTCGAACGTCGCCGGGTGGATTTTTGGCATAGTTTTGGCGGTTTTGTCGTTTACGGTGGCGAAGTCGACGTACCGAGTGAATGATGCGATCGCGGTGGATTTGAACACGAGGTTCGTACACGA
>Ga0115000_10002858_pt1 | contig 14645 bp, 14 predicted proteins | sample ArcticOcean_MG_C_6_FD_89690 | JGI IMG/M metagenome (GOLD analysis project Ga0115000, IMG submission 89690) | Marine microbial communities from western Arctic Ocean - ArcticOcean_MG_CB8_128 | ecosystem: Environmental > Aquatic > Marine > Oceanic | place: Arctic Ocean: Canada Basin | collected...
GAGCCCTTTTCGGACTCGTTTTAAGTTCGGGGGCGGCGTGAAATCGGTAGGTGGTGTTCCAGTTGGATTGATGGGCATATGAGGATCGTCTCGTTAATTACTAATGCGGTAAATGGCACAAAAACCCCGCTCGTTCGAAAGGACGTTGTACGAAGCGGGGAAGCTGTTGATCAAATGACCTTGTTATTCATTGTTCGATATAAACGTGAGCTGCGCCTCTTCGCAAGGAGTCGATGTGTCCATGTGTCCCTGGCAGGTCTGCTGGCTTCCGGTTCGAAGATTACGTCACAAGTGCAAACCTACCCAGCTTTCAAATTAATCCAGTAGATATTTGCGCACTCAAACCGGTAACAGTGGCGCTACCGCAGCGGATTCTCACCGCTTTCCTTTTTCAAACGAATTGCGAACTGTTCGTTCGCTCGTCTTGCACCAGTGACGCGTTATTCAATTACAAGAAAGGCTATGTTGCCGAATCGGTTCAGTCAAATGCGATCACAAGTGAGTTCTGGGTGCCGAGTTAGATTCCGTCGGCAACACCTCGGAGCAGCCAACCGACGCCATAAGCAAGGACAGCAGCCATTCCACCGACGGTGACCGTTTCGAGTCCGGATTTGATGGTGTTTCCGCCAACTACTCGCGCCTTGTAGATGCCGATTGCGAAGAACGTTGCTGCCGTGGCGATCGAGCTCCAGAGGAACGGAGTGGGAATTCCACCATCTATAACTAAGTTGAAAATGAACGGTGTTACTGGAACGATTCCGGCTACGAGGAATGCGATGAATGTCCACCATGCTGCTTTGGTCGGTTCTGGTCCGTCGAGTAACAAGCTGTGTTCTTCAAGAAGCATGGTGTCGACCCATACTTTTTCGTCAGATGTGATTACATCGACGACCTGTTCGAGAAGTTCGCCTTCGAAGCCTTTCGCTGCGTAGATTTGGCGAATTTCTTCACGTTCACCCTCTGGGATGATCTGTATTTCGTTCTCTTCTTCTTTCCGAATCATGTGCAGGAACTGTTGTTCTGACTTTGTTCCTAAGAAGTTGCTTACTGCCATAGAGAAGCCATCGGCAATAAGGTTCGCTAAGCCGAGAATTACAACAATTCCGGGGGCGAGATCGGCTCCGACAACACCCGAAACGACCGCGAACGTCGTTATCGTGCCGTCGATACCGCCGTACACCATGTCCTTGAGATAGCTTTGGGGAGTGCCTTTTTCCAGCCGCTGCTTCACCCTGTCGGGGGTGTGCATGTCACGAAGATTATCAGGTCCGCTTAGGCTTCTGCCCATTTAGATAATTCTCCTAGAAACCGTGGTCTGCTGCGCTGTCTTCTGGAACGAATCCCAAAACACTCTTGGCTTGTTCAATATCTCGATATCGGGTCGGGTTATCAGAGCAAGCGAACACGACTGCGAATTTCAAATCAGCTGGTGCATGAACAGCTTTTTCGATCATTTGCAGAATGTCTCGGTGACTGCACCATACAGAAGCGTTTCGGGCGTTCAAAGGCACATCGTCGATTTCGACTTTTCCAATCCTGATACAGATTATCGACATGTCGTGCTGCTCGGAATACATTCTCCCTAAGTTTTCGGTGAACATTTTGGATACCGAGTACATGTTGCGTGGGCGTATGGGTGAATCGACCGTGATGTTCGGACGCTGAGACGGCATTTCGAAATCGGGATCGAGCACCAGTGATTGATACGGTTCGTCCTTTTCGTATCCCGCGATTACTGCGCCCGTGCTGGCAGCAACGATTCGTTTTACGCCAGCGATTCGGCAGGCTTCGAACAAGTTGTACACGCCCGTTACATTCGCTTTGATGTGGGTTTCTGCCGGAACGTCGCCGCGAGATCCCGCCATGTGAATAACCGTTTCCACACCTTCAAGAGCGGGCAGAATATCGTCGATGCCATCGCCAATATCAACTATAAAATTAGGAAATCCTTCAACTTTTGATCTGCCGAGCGCATAAACATCGTAGTTTTCAGCGAACTGCCTTCCAGTGAGTCCACCGATCAATCCGCTCATGCCAGTAACTAGAATCTTGGAGTTTTTCATTTAATTTCGTGTGGTTTGTGGAATTACTTAGTCGTTTAACGAGTGTTTTCGGTCGATTAGGAAAATTCTGTGAAGTGTGCCGATGTTGCTCTTTCGAGTTCTTTGGCGAGAGGCTTGTTTGTATTGAGAGAATCGAGCGTGCCGTCTGCCAGCAAGTCTGATGCTTCCCGGCGTGCAATTTGCAGTAGGTCGACGTCGTCTATGGTCGCAACCTTTAGTTCGTCCCAGCCGCTTTGACGAGTGCCCATATAGTCGCCGGGTCCTCTGATACGAAGGTCTTCTTCCGCTAGCTCGAAGCCGTCGCTGTGATTGAGCACGGCGGTGAGTCGCTCGTTCGCCATTTCGCCCTTTGTACTGGATTTCAGGATGCAATAACTCTCGTGCTCACCACGTCCTACACGGCCTCGCAGCTGGTGCAACTGGGCGAGTCCGAATCGGTTGGCGCTCATGATCATCATGACGGTGGCGTTTGGTATGTCGACACCGACTTCGATGACGGGAGTCGCAACGAGAACGTCGATGTGTCGATTGCGCATTCGGTCCATCACATCCTGCTTTTCAGCAAGTTTCATCCGACCGTGAAGAAGTCCTACCCGTAGGCCATTGAACTCTTCTTCCGAGAGCCGTTCGAACTGTTCGAGGGCTGACGCTGCCTCGATCGATTCAGATGGTTCGATTAACGGGCATACGACGAACGCTTGCCTGCCTTCGGCGACCTGACGGCGTATCAGCTCGTATGCGGCGTTTTCGGTTGTGTTGGTGTTCGCGAGCGAGGTCGTAATTGGCTTACGACCTTTCGGAAGGATCCTGAGCGTCGTGATATCGAGATCACCATATACGGTCAAAGAAAGTGTGCGAGGGATTGGAGTTGCCGACATTGCCAACAGATGCGGACGAGGCTCTCTACGGGTGAGTGCTCCACGTTGTTCCACACCGAATCGGTGTTGCTCATCGACCACGGCAAGGCCCAAGTTTGGAATTGATACCTGCTCTTGGAGCAAGGCGTGGGTTCCGATGATGAGATCGGCTTCGCCATCGGCGATCATCTGTTGAATACGTTTTTTGATAGACACCTGAAGGCTTCCTATTAGCAGCACCATTGTGATTCGTCGATTGCCTTCGCCGGGGAGATTGGCGTGTCGTACGGCATCTTTCGGCTCGCCGGGGAGTGGTTCGGCTTTAAGCTGAGCCGAGATGCTCAGGAAGTGCTGCTCTGCGAGCACTTCGGTCGGAGCCATCAACGCTCCCTGGTGTCCTGAAGTGTTCGCAGCCAACAGGGCGGAAAGGGCAACGATCGTCTTGCCGCTTCCGACTTCGCCCTGAAGCAAACGTCCCATCGGCACGCCTGTCGACATGTCCTCAAGTAAGCCATCTATCGAAGTTTGCTGATCGGAAGTCAGTTCGAAATCGAGGGATTCGAGAAATGCTTCTACTACCGGGCGCCCCCTGCTTTGATCGATCACGACACCGTTTTTACGATCTTGCCACTCTGTCTTTTTCTTCAGGGCAGCGAGCTGGTACATAAACAGCTCGTCGAACGCTAAACGCCGTCGAGCTTGGAACTGAAGATCGGTCGAGTCGGGGAAGTGCATCGACTCGACCGCCTGTTTCAGATCGGTAAAGGCGTGTCGCTGCTTGAGATCGTCGTCTAGATATTCGTCGAGTAATGGAAGGCCTGTATCGAGCGACTTGCGAGTTGCTGTTCGAATCGAACGCTGGACGAGTCCGTCTGTTGACGGGTAGACGGGGAGCAGATTCCCGGCGTGAATTAGCTGGATGTCTTCGTCTTGTGCGTGGATGCTGGCAGCCGATTTGACGGGCAGTTCGTCGTACTCTGGGTTCTGCATTTGAGCGAGATTATTGAACGCCCCGACTTCGCCCGAGAATGCAACGATATCTCCACGCTTGAAGCGCCTAGCAAGGTACGCCTGCCTGAAGAACGTTGCTTCGAGTACGCCACTGCCGTCGTTGATGAGAATCTTGGCTGCACCCGGAGGCGGGCCTATTTTGACGATTTCAGAACGCACGACTCTACCGGCGACCGTCATTTGATCGCCGTATAGCACTTCGGCGATTTTCGTCACCTGCGAATAGTCGACGTGGCGATTCGGGAACAGGCGAAGCATGTCGCGCAGGTTAGTAACGTCTAAGCGAGCAAACTTTTGTCGAGTCGCCTTGTGAATAAATTTCAGTTCGTCGATAGGCGTGTCGAGGGTGTATTTGGTTCTCGGAGATGATTTTCGGGCAGGAGTTTTTTTGGCAGTGACTGGCGCTGTGGCTGGAGCCGCCGTTTGCTGATCGCCTGATTCTGATTTTAATCGACCCATCACCGCCGAAGCCCATCGGTGTCGTTGTCCCGGCTGAAGCACTGCGTAGCTGGTGCCACGTAGTGGTTCAACGTCTCGAATCCACGGCAAGGCTTTCGCCGAGTGCTCGATGAACTTGTCGAGTCCTCCCATCACTGCTTGATCAGTGAACTCGCGTGACCGTTCAAGTTCGAGAATGTTACGCAGTGCGGTGATCGCTAGCTGGGAATCCATGCTCGGAGCAGATGAACGACTCGCGCTTCGCGTGCGAGATTGTCGGCTTGCTTCTCTCCCTCCAACGTTCATAGTCGGTATCCCCGAATAGATGTTGTTTGCATAGAGGCTATTCGGATCGGATCAGGCCGAGTCCAAGAGTGCCAGGTCCGAGGTAGTTGCCTACGACTGGTCCAAGCTGCGCAACTACGGGCCGGGCTTCAGGACTATGTTCAGCGACAGCGTCGGCAATCGTTTCGGCGACGTCTTTATCGGTCGTGTAGAGAATCGCCAGCTTATCGAGAGGTGCTGCCTCAGCAACCATTTCTTTAAGACGAGCGATTCCCTTAGAGCGATTTCTTGCGCGACCTGCTGGGTGCGCTACGCCTTCTGTCAAAGTGAGGATGGGTCGGATTCTAAGCAGCGACCCGACGAACCCCTGCGCCTTTCCGATTCGACCACCTCGAACGAGATATTCCAGCGTGTCGACCATTCCTATGAACGATGCCCGTATGCTTGCGCTCTTCGCAAGCCCTACCGCTTCTTCCAAAGAACCACCTGCGGCTATTTTTTCGGCCGCCTGAACTGCGATCCAGCCCAACGCCATCGAAGCTTGCTCGGTATCGACGACTTCGATCTTCGCACCTTTTTCGTTCAGATCTGCAGCCGCTTGTACTGCCGAATTGTGAGTCAGGCTTAGCTTTGAACTTAGATGAATGGAAATAATAGCGTCGTGAGATTCGCTGAGCTTTTCGTATGCCTCGATAAATGATCCGACAGACGGTGCTGACGTAGTTGGAATGGTTTTTTGGTCGGGCAGTCTTAGATACATCTCATCGGCGGATATCGTTACGCCATCGAGATACGTTTCATCTTCGATGTGGACGTTGAGCGGAACAATGGTGATGCCGTGCTGCTTAGCGATATCGGCGGGGAGATCGGACGTGCTGTCAGTTACAACGGCGATGCTCATTTATATTCTCCACTGGCTACGACGATATCTGGTGAAAATTGGCTGTTCGCTTCACCAGAAACGTATCGGCTGAATTCGTACCGTAAGACGCACTGGGGTGCTCTGGCGTTCAGGCTACTCTACTGCAACCAGGTACTCGTAGTGAGGTTGTCCGCCGTAGACCACTTCAATTTCGATGTTCTCGAACTTGGTTGATAGTGAGTCTGTTGCGGTAGCGACTTGTTCCGCTGAGAGAGATTCCCCGGTGTAGATGGTAATAATCTCGGCTTGGGAGGCGTGCTCTTCGACCATCTTTGTGAGCACGACCAACGGATCACGACCAACTGAGACGACCTTATCGTCAAACGTAGCGAACGCCATTCCTTTTCGGATGTCGTGGCCGTAGACCGTTACATCTCTACTGGCTTTGCAGACGCGTCCGTCGCCTACATCGCTCATAACGGTGCTCATTGCCGACTCGTTGGCGTCGAGGTTGAGTGTAGTGCTGAACTCGAGCAACGCGGCTATTCCAGATTGAACCGAGCGAGTTGGAATGACTCGTACGTCCTTTAAGGTGAGGGCCGGAACTTCTAACGCCGCTGGCACTACGTTTTTGTTGTTGGGTAGGAGTATCACTTGGTCTGATGGTGCCCCTTCGACTGCTGCCAACAGGTCAGCAACAGAAGGATTCATCGTGTCGCCGCCTTCGAGAACGGAAGTAACCCCCATTCCAGTGCTAATGATCAGATCGTTCAAGCCATCGCCAGCGGCCACAGCAACGACGGCGATTTCGACTGGAAAGGCTGGATTTGCTTCAACTTCAGTGTCGTTCACGCGTCGTGCAGTTGCCCAGTCCGACGCCTGATCGTCCATGTTGGCGATTTCGATATTGGAAAGTTCGCCGTACGATAATCCAGCGCTTAGAGCGGTGCCGGGGTCTTCCATGTGCACGTGCACTTTGGCGATGCCTTCTGCCGCATTGCCGTCGACTATCGGTGAACGACCGATTTCTACCATGTGGTTACGTATTTTGTCGATATCGAGCGTTTTAGCCTGGATGGCGAACACCGTGCAGTAGCCCCATTCGATCTCTTGCGAAGAATCGACGAAGTCGGCTTTCACTGATCCCATGAAGTTCTTGCCTTCTGGCATGGGCACTTCGACTACTCGGCCGACTGGCTCCTCGCCTCTTAGTGCTCGCAGTGCACCGTCGAGCATCACAGCGAACCCGAAACCGCCGGAATCGACTACCTCTGCTTCGGCGAGAATTGGGAGAAGACTAGGCGTGCGCCGTACAGAGTAGATCGCCTCTTGGGCGACTTCCGCCAGCACGCTCACGAGTTCCTCGTTTTTCGCCGCTGCCTGCTCGGCTATATCCGCACATTCCCGGTATACGGTAAGCATTGTTCCTTCAACCGGGTTAGGAAGAGCTTTGTACGCGCTGTCCGACGCTATGCGTATCGATCTGGCGAAATGTTCGCCAGTGAGTTCTGTGTCGTCGCCGATAGCTTCGGCGAGGCCTTTGAAGTATTGAGCGAGTATTAATCCTGAATTGCCACGAGCGCCAAGTAATGCTGATCTGGCGACCGATTTCGACACGCTGTTGGCAGATTCAGTTGAATTAGTTGGTAGTGCCTCGACTATCGAACGCAACGTCAGCAGCATGTTTGTGCCGGTGTCGCCATCAGGTACAGGGAATACGTTAAGGGCATTAATAGTGTCTCGATTGGCCTCGACTGCTTTCGTGGTGGCGCGAATCATGTCTGTCAGCCGTGACGATGTGCCGCTCGGTATTCTCGTTTTAGAACGTGGCATTAGTTCGATATCCTGATTGTGTCGAAGCTATCGTAGTTAAAATAATGTGCCTAGACTCGTTTTTCATTGAGCAGTATTTATGTTGTTCCGGCGAGACTTGCATGGTAGCGTTAATCGCTGGAGTCTCATTAGAGAACTGTAGCTCGTTCTGAATCGTTTAGAATTTTGATCAGAGACGCTCCCACCATTTAGAAGTTATTTCGAGAGTTTATTCGTATGCCTAGCTCCGACCAGATTAGGGCAAAATTGGGTCTTGGACCCCGCCCTAAGCCATTGTTCGGTCACAACCGATCACACGCTTTGAACGCCACGCAAAAGATTTCAAAGCCTAACCTTCAGAACAAATGGGTTGTTGTTGATGGCCAACGCTACCGAGTGAAATTGACCGCTCGTGAGATGCGAACGCTCGACAAAAAGGGAATCTCTCTCTTCGTTGATTAGAGAACCCCTGTAAAGATTTTAATTGAAGCCCTTCTCAAACGAGAAGGGCTTTTTTTTGCCATTTTTTCTGATGGATAGAGAGTGCTCGTACAGTTGAATCGAAACTACTAGCAAAGCACCGGCAGACCATGATCATATGTAATTCACTATCGGGTTTCAGGATTGGTTCAGTATGAATTCGGAATAGTTTTTAATTTAGATTTTGTACTTCAACACAAGGTATTCAACTGATTACGAATTCGGTAGCTTTTTGGAGTTATTAAGTGTGGACATAGAGAAACATCTTGCCTATACTCCGCCATCTTGAGACAGGCGCAATGTGCTGCATACGCAGCGCGACGATCGCGCGGCGAGACCGGTTTTCGGTGTAGCTCGCTCGTTTCTACGCCTGAATGAGGGAGAGAATATGAATTTTGCTAAGAAGAGACTTCTTCTGGCACTCGCTGTATTCGCGGCTTTACCAATTGCGTTAGCCGCGTGTAGCAGTGATCCAGAAATAGTTGAAGTCACTCGAGAAGTCGTCGTTCAAGGCGACACTGTCGAGGTGATTAAAGAAGTCGAAGTCAAGGGCGACACCGTTGAGGTGATTAAAGAAGTCGAAGTCAAGGGCGACACCGTTGAGGTGATTAAAGAAGTCGAAGTCAAGGGCGACACCGTTCAGGTTGTAGTTACAGCAACTGCGATTCCAACTGCTACGGCGTTGCCAATTGCTGCTCTAGAACCAGCACCGGCACCTATCAACCCATCAGGGACTTTGAGCATTGCGGTGTTCGACGTTCCACCTGGCGTTGGATTAGGTAGCTCGCAGGCTCCTGTTGAAGCAATGCAGTACTACGGCGTTGGTGAAGGCCTATTCGCCATGGACCCGGGCGGAACGGTAATACCCCGTTTGGCTACTGGATTCACAATGGCGTCAGACCTTTCGTATGTTGATGTAGACATTCGATCTGGGGTGAAATTCCACGGTGATTATGGTGAGTTAAGTGCAGACGACGTTGTCTGGACAATGAACGATGCGAATGCAAACACTAACCCGACCAGTATTCATGGTCAGGCCGGTGACTTTGCAGCGCTATTCACTTCAGTCGAAAAAGTTGATGATGACACCGTAAGGTTCAATTTCAATTCGTTCGATCTACGTTGGAACGGTAACTTCTTGAATGAGCAGGCTCAGGGAACAGCAATGCTTCCAAAAGCTGCTTGTCCTGAATACACAGACGAGAGCCGGAACTGTGCATTCTTGCAAGACAACATCGTTGCAACTGGACCTTACGAGGTCTCCGAGTGGATCCAGGACGACCGAGCTGTAATAACCAAGGTTGGTTATGACCACTGGCGAAAGAATGGAAACGCCGAAACCATTCGAATTATCGAAGTTCCAGAGCCTTCAACTCGTGTTGCATTGCTCCGAACAGGTGAAGTCGACGTTGCAGACTCAATTCCGCTGAAGGACATTCGTCCTCTAGCTGAAAGTGGATTCAAGGCCGAGTCGATTACTCGAGCTGGTCGAGTTCACGAAATCATCTTCTCCGGTAACTACTGGGAAGAGAACCACGCTGTTACTGGCGAGGACCTGAAACGAACAGGTTCTGGTTACTGTGTTCACGACCTTCCTTGGGTTGGTTGCAACATCGAAGGTAAGCAGCCTGGTGACATGGAAGAAGCACGAAACGTTCGATGGGCGCTTGCTAAGGCAATCGACCGAGAGCTTCTTGCTGACACCATTCTTGATGGATTCGGAACTGTTGGTTCGATGGAATACGTCGACACAACCGCTCCTTGGTTCCAAGAACGATGGTTGATTCCGTACGACCCTGCTAGTGCCATGGAACACATGGAAACTACAGCATGGCCTACCGGTAAGTTCACTATGGGTATTTGGACCGGTGGTGAACTCGGTGGATCAAGTGGATCGAATGCTGAACTCAATGACGCTATCGCTGGTATGTGGCTCGCGCTGTGGCCTGACATGGACATTCAGGTGTTCAAGTCTGCCTACTCGATCATCCGACCTGGTTTGGTTGGTCGAACTAACACGATCCCATACGCTGGTGACTGTGACGAAGGTTCAACAACAATTCCGTTCGACTGGCCTCACGGCCTGACTGAGACAAGCCGCACACGTGGTGGTTTCGGTTGCGGAATTGAGATTCCTGAAATTTCGGATGCATTCGGCGAGGTCTCTCTTATGACAGACCCTGTTGAACGTTCAGCCCGAAACGTTCAGATGGTCGACTACTTGTACGACCAGATGATCTTTGCCGGTACCGTTCAGGTTCCGACACTGGTTGTGTACAACCCCAACTCAATTTCGAATTGGTTAGGTACACCGTCAATGTTCGCCACGATGAACGAATTCGAGTCAATCGAACTCGCCCGCTAGGCAAACTGACAAGAAATTCAACCGGGAACGTTCCGCTTTACTGCGGGGCGTTCCCGGTTTCTTCTCTTATTCAGAACATTCTGAGTAAGTTCTATTGTTAAACAGATTTCGAGCAGCACTTGCGGAAGTATCTAATTCAACGCTTCTTCTTCGGCATCCTGTCGTTGATAGCAGCGACTTTGATCGTATTCGTGCTCTCGAGAGCGCAAGGCGACCCCCTGCTGCTATACGCCAAGCCAGGCGGCTACGGCGTTTCGCCTGAACAGATCGCAGCTCTCGAAGAGAAGCTGGCTCTCGACCGACCTCTCATGGTCCAATATTTGATCTGGCTAGGACGAGTCGTTCGAGGCGATATGGGTGAAACACTTCTCTCAGAACGACCCGTATCAGATGTGATCGGCGAGAAACTAGGCGCCACTATGCAGTTAGGACTTCTGGCGTGGATTTTTGCCACGCTCGTAGGGGTTCCGCTAGGTGTGCTATCGGCAGTCAAACGCGGGTCGGTCTGGGACTATCTCGGCAGGGCGTTCGCGTTATTTGGACAAGCCGCGCCTGTTTTCTTCTTGGGAATTCTTGGAATTCTATTATTTGGTGTGCAATTGGGTTGGCTTCCTGCGGGACTACGGCCAGTTCAAGACCCATTCTGGCCAAGCCAAGCAAAAGCGCTTGTGATGCCTACAATTGCGCTCGGTTGGCTGCCGGCTGCGGTTTATTTACGGCTGACTCGTTCCGCGATGCTAGAAGTACTCGATTCTGAGTATGTGAAACTCGCTAGAGCCAAGGGAGCTTCCGGAAGGGCTGTAATTTGGCGGCACGCGCTGCGAAATGCGCTGATTCCTCCGATCACCGTTTCTGCATTAGTACTTGTCGGATTCCTAGAGGGTTCGGTCGTAGTTGAAGCCGTGTTCGCATGGCCGGGAATTGGTCGAATGGCCGTTGAATCTATTCACAACAACGACTTCCCATTACTCACAGGAATCATTCTGATGTTCGCTGTGCTTTACGTAGTCGGCAGTTTTGTTGCAGATGTCGCTTATACGATTGTCGATCCAAGGATTAGGTACGACCAGTCATGACAGAGCAAACAGTACCTGACAGCACGACGCAATCTGAACCGATCGACGAACACGACCAATCGACGTTGAAGGCTTCCCAAGTCATCGGCATTCAGAAACAGACTTTTGGTCATAAGTTTTGGTATGTTTTACGACGTTGGCCAATTCTTCCTATGCTTGTGCTATTCGTTATGGTGATCGCAGCGGTGTTCGCACCGCTCCTGTCGCCTACCGGTCCTCGCGACATCAATTTACGTGGCCGTGCCGCCCCGCCTGTATGGCAAAGTGAGTGGTACGAGGCAAATCCTAAGAACGAGCAGACATATCTTCTTGGGGCCGATCACGTTGGACGAGATGTTCTGACTCGCATGCTGTACGGCGCACGGATATCCCTAATGGTCGCCGTGATTTCTCTATCAGTGGGAGTTTGTGTCGGCTCAGCGGTGGGGCTGATTGCTGGGTACTACGGTGGGTGGATCGACGAGTTCGCTATGAGAACGGTCGATGTGTGGAACGCTTTGCCGTTCTTGTTAATAGCTATTCTTGCGGCCGTTACGTTTGGTCAATCGGTAAGCATAGTTATGATCTTGCTCGCGCTCGTCGCATGGGCAGGAGGAGTTCGAAACGTTCGGGCTGAAGTGCTTACATTAAAGACCCGCGACTACATTTCTTTGGCTCGAATCGCGGGTGCATCTGACTTCAGGATAATCATGCGTCATATCCTGCCTGGTGTTGTTAATACGATCGTTGTTTTGGCGACTCTTAGAGTGGGTGGACTTATTCTTGCTGAAGCATCTCTTAGTTTCCTCGGGGCGGGAATTCCTGCAGCGACACCGACTTGGGGCAACATGATTTCTGAAGGTCGTGAGTGGCTCAGTACGGCTTGGTGGATCGCTGTGTTCCCCGGGTTCGCTATATTGCTCGTCGTGATGAGCGTGAACTTCTTTGGCGACTGGCTCCGTGATCGTTGGGATCCGAAATTGCGTCAGCTTTAGGTAGCAGGCCGATTTGGTGAAGGCTTCTTCGGTAGCTGGTTGCGCGGGCAACTCTCTCCGAGCGAGAGATGGCTAGTGTGGTGTTGAAATCGCATTGGACCTTCATCTCGCTCGCACGTTACTGGATATGCTTGAAAACTCGTGACCTATCCGAAATTCAGCGCGACTTTCTTAGATCTCGATGGAACGTTAGTTGACACGGGTCTTCCTCACCGAGCAGCAGAACAGGCGACTCTTCAAGTATTTGGCATAGACGCGTTCGCCGACGATCATCCGGATACGTTTGGACACGGCGTTATACTCGGTTCACGAATGGTTGAAGATCACTACGGTCTGATCGATACGGAAGCTCTTCTCGACGAATATCTGCCGATGGAGTCGATACGCTTCCAGGGGCTGAATCTACTGTCCGAACCGTTGCGGCATCTGGTGAACGTCCTTATGCCGACGGATTTATCAAGATGGTAGGGCTAGGCGACTTGTTCACAACTTCGGTCACGCTTGACGATGTATCGAATCTCAAACCCCATCGGGAGCCGTATTTGAAAGCGACCGAATTGGTGGGTGCTGAGCCTTCAGTATGCCTGATTATTGAGGACTCTATCGCAGGTTTAAAGGCGGCTAGAGCGGCAGGGATTACGTGCGTTGGCGTTGGAGATGTGGCGCTGTCGGCTGAAGGCGATGACGCTCTCGATATGGTTATATCGTCGTTCGTTGGTTTCGACATCACCATATCCGACCGCATTAGGGGGATCAGCTACCTGCGTTACGAATGGCTTCGATGCCGATTTTCATGCCGCCGGGGAAGTTGAATATGCCCGTACCTGAGATTAGCGTGGTTGCTCCGGCGTCGATCGCTTCACCAGCTGTATCGACTTTTATTCCGCCGTCGACAACGATTTCTAGTTTATGACCTGCGATTCTCGCCATGTTACGAATCTCTGTGATTTTAGGCATCATTTCTGGCATGAACGCTTGACCACCAAATCCTGGTTCAACCGTCATCACGAGCACTCGATCGATTAACGGAAGGCTTGCTTGGAGCACGGATGCCCGGGTGTCGGGCTTAAGCGAAACACCAGCTGACATACCAGCGACTCTGGCGTCCCCTAGCGAAGATTCGAGATCGTCGCAAGCTTCGACGTGCATTGTGAATATATCGCCACCGGCATCGGCAAATGCCTGGGCGTAGCGTGCGGGTTCCAGGACCATCATGTGAACGTCGATTGGTAGTTTTGTGAGCGGTCGAATTGCTTCGAGCACCGGAATACCTATAGTGATGTTCGGTACGAAACTTCCGTCCATAACGTCGAAGTGAAGCTCATCGGCTCCGGCTTCTTCGACCGCGGCAATCGAATCGGCGAGATGTGCAAAGTCAGCAGCAAGCAAGGAAGGCGATATTTTTATGTGAGGAGCCATTTGTATTCAGTGAACCTTGCAGAAACAACCTAAAGGAAAGATCGACTATAGAAAACCTGGCTAAGCCAGCCTGTCGGCTATTGCTTGGGGATGGTACGCCATGATCGTGTCGGCGCCAGCTTCGGCGCTAGCCATCATATTGTCGAGATTTTCCATCACGTCGGGACCTGATGCAATTACCTTCATATCGCCATCGTGAGCTGCCTTTACGTCTGCAGTACTCATCAGGTATCGAACGTAAATCCACGAAGCGTATGGATCGGCTATAGCTCCGGGAAGCTCGCTGGCGGTGTTGGCGACCGAAGCGCATTGGAAGTCGGGGCTTCCGCCGTAGAAACGTCGGCGAACGTCGACCGACATGTGTATAAGACCGATTCCTACCGTGCTGCCAAAAAGACCACGCTCTGCGAGTCCATCGCAGATCTTGCTTATGCAGCCGGGGTCGAGCGTCTTCATCTCGATAATTAGAGTGGTTTCGGTAGTTCCAAACTCTTTGACCACGTCGAACGTTTCCATCAGAGTAGGGATTCGTTCGCCAGCGAATTCTTCGCCCCACCAGCTGCCCGCATCGAGCGCTTTTACCTCGGTCAGAGTCATCTGAGCGACTCGACCTTCACCATCGGTCGTGCGGTCAACCGTGTCGTCGTGGAGCACGATGAGTTCGTCGTCTTTGGTTCCTCGAACGTCGATCTCGATAGCCATTCCCTTTTCGAGAGCGGCTTTGAACGCGGTCAGAGTGTTCTCAGGGTAGGTCTCGTCGAGACCACGGTGGGCAATGATGATTGGTGTCACTTGGAGACTTTCTGGGGAGGACGTGTACCGGTTGAGCCGGGCAAGGTTGAAATAATCGTTTGAACGAGATTGTAAGCGCTCCGGGGCATCTAATTCCGAACTGAAAGCGATTTACGCTCCGGCGTCGGCGAGCAGTTGTTTTGCTTCTACGATTGCTTGGCGCACACGGTCGGGTGCTGTTCCGCCGGGTACATTACGCGCTGCAACGGCA
>Ga0115000_10002863_pt1 | contig 14626 bp, 10 predicted proteins | sample ArcticOcean_MG_C_6_FD_89690 | JGI IMG/M metagenome (GOLD analysis project Ga0115000, IMG submission 89690) | Marine microbial communities from western Arctic Ocean - ArcticOcean_MG_CB8_128 | ecosystem: Environmental > Aquatic > Marine > Oceanic | place: Arctic Ocean: Canada Basin | collected...
CGTTTCGATTTGTACTCCACGACGACGTGCGTCGTCCATCGCAACCACTTCTCGTCGTTTTCAGCCGCATCGTATCTCGGTCGCGCGCTTAACGCGCCCTTCTCTAAAACCTCCCGAATTCTATTCGCTAATAGCTCGCCCGTCATTGCCATTTTTTCGTGGTACGTGTCTTCTTCCGAATAGCCGATGAGCGACATCGCGCGATCTTCTTCGCGCAACAAATCGCGCGTACCGCCTACATCGCTCGCTAAGAATGGAATCCCAAGTTCCGCACACTCGTACACCGCGTACGGGGAATTTTCAATCAGAGAGGGCAACACCGCTAACTTTCTCTTGTTCCCCTTCCTGTTCGCCGGACTCTTCAAATACGCTTTCGCCTCTTTGCTTCCGAATCTAGTTTCAATCCGCCACGGCGTGTTCGTCCATTTCTTCGCCCTTTCCCTGACGTACTCGTGACCGTTTTGACCCAACACCGATGCTGCACGTCCTAAGAAGGTGACTTTACTAATCATTGCGGCCATTGTCTCGTTTTTGAGCAAAATATCCACGGCATCGCAGAACTCGACCACGCCTTTGCGCGTCTCGAGGCGACCAAAAAAGACCAACTCGTCCACCATAACCGCGCTTCGTCTCTTCTCGTCTCCCACTTCTTCGGCGTTACGATCATCATCATCGCTATAATCATTATCGCTATTACTATCATCACTACTCGAAACCATGCTATTTCTTCCTCCTTTTCTTCTTCCTCTTCTACTTTCCTCGGGCAATAAGTTCGGGTGCACAATCGCCTCTCCGTTTGTATTTTCCGCCCAAGACTCTCTTCGCATCCACTCTAACAAATACCTCGAAGGCGACACCACATAATCAGCTAACTTCACCGCCCTTCGCTCCATAAAATCCATCTCCAACTCGCCAACGTCTCCTAAAACCTCGTTGTTACCGACTACCTTGGCCCATTTGTTATTCCCGTGCGTTTGCACCACAATCAACAAATTCCTCAAAAACAACCCTTGCGTCTTCGCTAACAAGGAATAATACGCCGCGCCTCTGTAATCGTGAAAATGCGCGACATCAAAAACGTGCTCGTGCGTTTTCAAATACTTATACACCTCGTGCGATTCCAGTAAATGTCGTCCGATGTAATTTTTGTTCGGTCGATACAAACCGACTACTTCAATGTCGTGTTCCTCTCGGTAAAATTTCTCCCAGTGCGAGAACGGTTTGTTTTGACTCCTATTACATATTAAGCGAGAAGACGAGAACGAGAAAGGTATGACGATAGGTCAGAAACTATTATAAAAGACACGCAATGCGCAGCATAAAGTACAACGACACTGCAAAAACTATTAAAAACAGAGAGAACAGAGCGCGAATACGTGATGACAGCATCACATCAACATTTTTTACCTCTCGCCTTCGGTGAACACGACGGTCACAAAATTGCCATTTTTGGCGTACAATTTTGCCAGAGCGGTAAACTGCGTGCCAATGCCGCCGTTGCTCGTCGGGCCGTCGAATTCGCACGTGACTAAAACAACGTTCAACTTTTTTCGTCCAAGCGGATTGGTGAGTTTCGCGAGGCGTTCGTTTTCGTTCGCAAAGTGTTTCGCGAGAGAAATGTCGGGGAAACCAGTCGAGTAAAATTTCGGCGATGATTCTGACGATGATTTTGGTTCTTTATCCTCCGCAGAAACAACAGGTATCGTCGCTGTCGTCGACGAGAACACGATACAGAAGACAACAAAGAATACAGCCAAGAAGTAAGGAAAAAAGAGAGGACAAAAAGCGCTTTTGTGCATCGTATCAGGTCTTGATCTCATCCATCTCTTTCTAAAATTTGTGAGGGATGATGTCCTCAAAACTCCTCTAGACTACTTTACTACAAACGCGACATCGAAGCGACATCGAAACGACGACGACTACTCTCAGCACTATCAATCTTCTTCGAAGCATTCTCGGCGACCATCTCGAGCACCCCGTGTATTTCATCCCATATCGGTTTATTTATCCGCATGATGGCGTCTCTCCATTTTCTTACTCGCGGACGCTTCGCTAATAACGCATCCAGCGACGAGAGTCTCTCGCGAAAGGGCGAACCTTTCAACAAGACTAAATTTACGATATCTTCAACCACGAGCAAATCCGCGATGGACGGATGTTCCCTTTCGTTCAAAAAAGGAGCCTTATCACCCAACCGCAACGTTTCTAAAACATCCAGACTCATTTTTAACCGCCCTTCGTAATGTTTCGCCAACTCGAGCGATACCTTACCTCCCATATTCCCGGCGACGAACGCGTGCCACGACACGCCCGCCGCCGAAGATCGAATAGTCGTCTGGTACCAATCCATCGAGGACCAAATCTTCGCCTTAGCTCTTAAATCATTCGAATACATTTTCGACGCAGAAACAATCGAAGAATACTTTTCAGATAAGTATTTCAAGATCGCGGAGCTTTCGCTCAACACGAACTTTACCTTTCCTTTCCTTCTTTCCACGAGGACTGGCACTTGCCCGAATTTGTTTACTCGTAAAAACGGTTCAGATTTGTGTTCTCGTTTGTGAAGTTTCACGAGTTCTATTTTCACCGGAAGGTTTACGATCCTATATAATAGTGTTGCGTTTCGTGAGTGACGCGATGAGAGAGAAATACGTTTTGTGCAATTCCGCGTCGTCGTCGTGTGTTTATCGCGCGCGCGTAGTAAACAAAAGTGATGAGACGAACACCCCTAAGAGCGCTCTAAATTCGTACCGAATAAACATCGCGCACGCTCGGGACGGTTGGGACATGTAGTCCACGTAAAGCGTTAAAAAGAGTTCTTCTTTGTTGTTAATATCATCATCAGTAAAGGAGGGGGTGGACATTTTGCATGTGTGTATGTATTAATTGCGCGCGAATAGATATCAACAAGTAGGGGAAATGTCAAATGTCAGACATTTTCTCCATTAAGAGAAGCAACGTGATGACGAGAAGACGAATACAATGAGCACCACGTCCGCGACGATTTCAGCATGAACAGCGGCAGCATTAGGTGTCTTCCTCCTCTTCGTGGTGGTGGTCGAAGACTCGTCTTCTTCGTTTGCGCACTACTCGCGACGACGATAACGGTCTTTTTCTGCGTCAAAACCTCCACACGAATGCTTTCGGATTGGTATCTGACAAAGACGAGTTCAATGATGATCGACGGGAACGAAGACGAAATTGGCCCTTATGGTTTTGGACAAACCGCGTTCGAGAAAAAGAACAACCTCGAAGAGAACGAAGAGGATTCGGAGGATTTTTTATCGTCGAAGAGAGATGATGAGAGCGATGGAGGAGGAGGCAAAGGAGGAGAAGTGCAAACTGAAGGCGAAGGAACGTCTTGTCCTTCTTTAACTTCTTCAGATGTCTTTGATGATGTATTAATCACGAAAGCGTCGAAAACAAGGCAAACGTGGGCGTTTAAAGCGTCATCGTCGATGCAATACGCGCACATGCCGACGCACGCGACGCACGGCGCTTTGGTGCTTTTGGCGTTTCAAGGCGCGAGGCGAAGCGAAGGGCAGGCGAATCAGAGGATTTATTTGGTGAGGTCGGAAGATGGCGGGAATACTTTTGACTCGGCGGAAAACGTGAAGAAGTTGAACGCGTTAGTTGTAGAAGGTGGGAGTAAAAGTAGCTTTAGCGAGAGGAACGACGCGGAAGTTCAAGCGCAGTGGGGGCCGGCGTTGTTTAAAGAGGAAAATGAAGACGAGGAAAACGTTGACGAAAAGAATAGAAAGAAAACACCTCTTTTGCGTCTGTATTACTCGCAAAGTGAGTCGTGTTTCTTTTGCAGGCACAAAAATAGTTGCAATAGTGTGGATGCGAAAGAATATCGCGCCGGGGGAAACCTTTACGAGTCTACGTCGAAAGATTTCGGCAAGACGTGGTCGAAACCGAAATTGATATTAAAGGAGAAAGAGAGAGACGCGACAAAAGGTGGACACTCGCCGAAAGTTGTCGCGAGTCCTCCAATTCGAGTAAAGTTATGGAACGCTGAAACGAACGCGTCCTCTTCTCCCTCGCATCTTCTTCTTCCGTACTGGACGCAAAAGCCTCGTGTGGGCGCAAACGGCATCAAGAGCGCGTGCGCTTCGGAAATGCAAGCCAAGGACGGACCGAGAACGTTGCACTCCAAAGATAACGGGAAATCTTGGCATCCGTTGGGCTCACACGCCGTGCGTCACGAAGACTCGCATCGTAAAGCGCCAGAGATTGACAGGCTTTTGGAAGGTGCCATCGTTTCGTCGAATAGAAAAATCGTCCAATTTTTCCGGGCGACGCGACCGAGAGTGTACGCGAGTTTGTACGACGAGAAAAAGGCAGAGTGGGGGAAACCGTTTCCAGTGAGAGCGACAACGGTACCAATTAAACACCACCACGATCACCTCCGCCAACACCACCACCGAGACGAGTTCCTCAAAATGCCAAACGCCAAGCTCCACGCTATATCCATCCCTTCTTCTTCTTCTTCTTCAAGGAATACCCGCCACGGCCACCAAACGCAAATCCTCCTCGCGCACAACGACCACCCGTACAGAGTCCGTCAACGAGGTAACCTCGTCGTTCAAATCAGCAACGGCGTCAACTCGGACAAAAACGGCGTCGCTCCGTTCCACAAACTCCTCGACATCGAAACGAGGAGAGGTCGAAAAGAAGGCGAGATGGTCATGTACCCGCACATAGAAGTCTCCCGGACGACGACAACTCTCTCCACGAAAAAGAAGACATCATGTGAAGGCGGCGGTAAACGTCATCAATACGAACTCACGATTTCCTACAGCGACCACGGTAGAGGTATTCGATTCATTCGCGCGACATTAGAATAACAGCGATAGCGATAGCGCATGTAAAAAGGCCACATTTTTTCCTCCTCTTTTCAAAATTTCTCCCTTCTTTGTGGGGCAAAAAACTGTTCAAAAACGTCATACATTTAATACCATCTGTCGCATCATCATCATTACCGCCTGTTTAGCGCTCTAAAAGGAGAAGAAGAAGAGAAACACTGCTTTAAAGATGTTGCGTCCATCGGCATCTCGTCAAGATTCTCGCAAAAAGTCCTTCAAGAAATCCGCCGACGCGGAGGAGAGTCGAAGGAAACGAGAGGACCAGATGATCGCCATACGGAAAGAGAAACGAGAGGAAGCGATGGCGAAGAAACGAATCAACGTCGGCGCTTCTGGAGGATCAGAGATCAACCCGAACGTGTTCAACGATGCGAGCGATTCGACGGCCATGACGCACGAGCAAAGGACGAACGCAAAGGTACGTTTACGCTTTCTCCTATCGCAAGAGCGTTGAAAGAAGAGGGAGATCTCTCCTCTTTGTCTGTGTTTTTTCAAAGCAAAGGGGGCTTTAATTGAGACATTTTACGCTCGCTCGCTCGCTATTCGCCGCGCAACATTTTTACGCGCACGAGGAAAGATCGCGCGTTTTATTCGTATTCCTCTTTGTCACTTTGGTTCGTCTCATCTGTGCATCTGTTCTGACTGTATACTCACTCTTCTGTGTGTGTGCTCTTCTTTCTCTCTTTCTCTTTTTCGCGTCGCGCGTTTATTATAATATTACAGTTGGAATCTCTTCCGCAAATGGTGGACGGAGTGAACAGTCCGGACCCCGCGGTGCAACTGGACGCGACGACTCGATTTCGTAAATTACTCTCCATCGAGCGCAACCCGCCGATTAAGGAGGTCGTGGCGACTGGCGTGGTTGGGAAGTTTGTGGAGTTTTTACAGAGAGTTGATTTCCCGCAGTTGCAGTTTGAAGCCGCGTGGGCGTTGACGAACGTGGCGAGCGGGACGTCGGAGGATACGGCGACGGTGATAAACTCTGGCGCGGTGCCTATCTTTGTGCAGTTGTTGTCTTCGCCGAGCGAAGACGTGAGAGAGCAAGCGGTGTGGGCGTTGGGGAACATCGCCGGGGATAGTACCAAATGCAGAGACTTGGTGTTGTCACACGGCGCTTTGCACCCGTTGTTGTCGCATTTGAACGAGCACTCGAAATTGACCATGTTGAGAAACGCGACGTGGACTTTGAGTAACTTTTGCCGAGGGAAGCCGCAGCCGCAATTTGAGTTGCTGAAGGACGCGTTGCCGGCGTTGGCAAAGTTGGTTCACTCAACCGATGAGGAAATCTTAACCGACGCGTGCTGGGCGTTGAGTTATCTAAGCGATGGAGTGAACGATAAGATTCAAGCGGTGATTGAAGCTGGCGTGTGCAGAAGGTTAGTGGAGTTGTTGTCCTCGCAGTCCGGCGCGGTTTTGATTCCGGCGTTGAGAACGGTTGGGAATATCGTCACCGGGGACGATTATCAAACGCAAATAATCATCAATTGCAGAGCGTTGCCGTGCTTGTTGGATTTGTTGACTGGAGAACACAAGAAATCCATCAAGAAAGAGGCGTGTTGGACGGTGTCGAACATCACCGCCGGAAACAAAGATCAAATTCAAGCCGTCATCGACGACAAATTGATCCCGCCTCTGATTTATTTACTCGGCCACGCCGAATTCGACATCAAAAAGGAAGCCGCCTGGGCTATTTCGAATGCTACCAGCGGAGGGACGCACCAACAGACTCGCTTGTTAGTCAACGAAGGGTGCATCAAACCATTGTGCGATTTGATTTCGTGCTCCGACGCGAGAATCGTCACCGTCGCGTTGGAAGGTTTGGAAAACATTTTGAAAGTTGGCGAGGTAACGAAGGAAGAGGAAGGGAGCAACTTATTCGCGGCGTTGATTGACGAAGCGGATGGGTTGGAGAAGATCGAAGCGTTACAAAACCACACGAACAACGACATTTACGAAAAAGCAATGCGAATTCTCGAGCAGTACTTTGGCTTGGAGGACGAAGAGGATCAAAACTTAGCGCCGGGGATGGACGCGAGCGGTTCGCAGTTTACGTTTGGTCCTCCTGCCGGTGGTGCCGCCGCGCTGCAAGGTGGATTCAACTTCTAACAATTATAACAATACTTAGTAAAGCTTGCGCTTGATTTTTTAGCCGCAAAGCGCGCGCGCTTTCTATAGCTGACAATGATGCGCGGCAGACTACGTGAGCATTTTTTTGACGTCTCACGCCGCGCAATTAACAAACAACATTAACAACAACAACAACAACAACAACAACAACAACATTTGGGAATATACAATCAAATACCACTGAATCTATAATTATTATCATCACAACTTTACGCTCACGCTCACCGCGTCGTCTTTTTTTGTCCACGATTTGTCCCACACGCTTCGGTCGTATTCAAACGGTGCTTCTTTCAACTCGGTCGTGTACCCGTTCGCGTCTAGATACGCCAAAAAATCTGGCGCTCCCGGGTATATGACGTTGTCGGCGATAACCACGGTGCCTTTTTGAATCATCCCAGCTTCCTCTAAACTCACCAAATCCGGTTTCAGACACGGTTTACAGTGATCCATAAACACCTGATCTGAAACCTGTCCTTTCAACAGCCTCTTCACTTCCGGTATGCTCGCGTTCGCGCTCCCAGTGATTACTTTCACCTTGGACTCGTCGAATCCGGCGTATTCTAACAACGTCACCGCGACCTCCGCGTGTAACGGCTCCGCTTCCACGCACACCAACAAAAACTCCGGGTCCTCTAAAGTTCCATTCTCTCTGCTCTCGTCCATGGTGGCAATCGCAGAATACCCTAAAAACGTCCCAAACTCGATCAGTTTAATCGGTTTACACTCCCTTTCCACGTCTCGTAAAATCTCTTGCTTTTCTTTTCCAAGGTTGTACGTCGGATAAAACGTCCAGAACTCATCCATCGCTTTCAAGATTGATTTCGGATCGCCTTTCGTTGCTTTTGTCGTAACAAAAGCTATGATATCCGACGGTTGCGCGTTCGGTCAGTCTTGGTAGAAAGTCGATGCTTGTTCGTTGTGTTTCATGAGCTCTTCCGCGGCGTTCGCGGTGTTGTTGTTGTTAGGGGAAATGAGGAGAAGCATCACGGATGGAATGGAAACGCGGAAGAAGTTTGCGCGCGAAAGTTTCGTGTAATTATCGCGAGAAGAAGATTTGGACGACGTACACGCGAGACGAGAAGTGCTCGCTCTTCCGCCACGTGCCGTAATCGTGGTGATACTACTACTAAAGATGGATGCTTTCTGCGAGGACATTTTTATATTGCTATTCTCTGCTATCTAGATGTGAAGTCTTTTATGTTAAAAAAGTCCAACTTTTAAGTTTCTGCCTTTGGCGTTGAACACTCGCGTGGATTGCCCGCCGCATTCACACTGCCACTCGTACCACACCGCGCTCGAGCTGACGCACCTCCACACGCGGAGGATGATTTCATTCGGAAAACGAGGATCTTTAGACCTCATGTCGATGGGGACATCGATCGGAAAGAAGATCGGGAACCAACTGAACATGAGTTCGTTCGTGTCTTTGTTTCTCGTGTGCGTCGGGAGATGGATGGAACAGTTGACGGATTTTTTTGCTCGCGAGCTCTTGTAAAGGAGAGCGTCGAAATAGCCAGCAAAGCCGTGGAGAGTGGCACACTTGTCCTTCAAAGTGAACGCGATGACAGCGTGGCGCTCGTTTCGAGAATACGCTTTGGTCTTTTCCTTCGATGATATTCGTCTCGGATGCTTGAAGGTGAACACCTCTCGCGCTTCGTCAAGGAGATGGTGTCGGTACAACTTCACCACGTGCGGAGTTTCTTTTGCCTTCAAGTCTAAATCGCGAGAAACAGTCGATGAACACGCTTGATGGACATCAGCACCCGTCATTGGCGCGAGGTAACTCGTATACTCTTGCGGTATGGAAATTCCCGTTTCCGGTTTCAAACACCGCTGCGCGCCATCTAAACATTCCGGCGAGAGTTCGTTATCGCCGAAGGATCCTAAAAGTTCCGAAACGAGAACGTCGCACTTCTCAGGCGCTTCCCACGTGCGACCATCGCTGTGAAAAATTTCTGCATTCACGGCGGCCCAGTTTTCACTTTGAGCTCGGTGGCGTAAAGTGTGCACCGCGTTCGGATTTTTCTCCACCACGTATACTTTCAATCGATTCGAGACCGAGGCTTTTACCGCGGCGTTTATGGTTGCTTTAACGAGTGGTCCTCTGCCAGCACCAACGACGGCAACGCGAATGATATCGATCACGATATCTTTGATATCTAGCAAAGCCAACTCGATGGCATCTTCGTAAGCGTCGTATTTTGAATCGTCCTTCTCGAAGACTTCGTACGTCGCGCTTTCTAAATTATCCGCCAACGGTTGTAAAGGCGCTTGCACTTTGTCCCGGTAATCGCGTTCGATGACTTCTTGTTCAGAAAGGGGTGGCACGTTTTCAAATAAGTGCGCTATATACCTGAAATATTCTTTCATGGGGTGATCTTCGGTGCTCCACTCTAAAGACGACTGAGTAGTATGCGTACCGCGAGTACTTTCGTGAAATTGTATATCTTCGAGGGGAGTATCTTTATCCACGTTCGGATTCTTTACGTACTCATCACCAGACGCTAAAATAACCTGTATGTCTCGCTTGAAACACTCCGAAAGAAACTCTTGCATTTTTTTCGGTAACACGGGATACGCGTGTTTGTTCGGCGTAAAACAAAACGTATCCACACACACGCATTTCACCGGCTCCGCGAACCACTTGGAATACTCCCAACTGGCGTCGTCTCGAGGCGTCATCTCGTATGCACACATCTTTCCGAGGAGACCCGTAACGTTCGCCACGTCCCGTTCCTTATCACATCTTCCGTTTTCTTCTAAATCCACACCGTTTAATGGGTTCGCGGATGATTTATCTAACACAGGCTCGTAAACCCCGGCGTTTCGTATGCAAATACCTAAATTTTCGTGTCCGTGACACGCCGCTCGAAACTTTTGCCAAATCGCGTACGAATCGTCATCGACCGAATCAAATTCCAACCACACTCTCGTCGAATTCACCATCGAATCTTCAAAGTGCGCGTTCACCACTCTCGCGCATTTCATCAGCGCGTGCTCGCGAAAACTATTAATGTCTCCTCTTACCTTTTCAATAGTATTCTCCTCTCGCGAGGACACCGCTTCGTCAAACGTCTCGAAAGCGCTTCTCCGGTCGTCGTCGAACCTCGGCCTATACGTCCGAATAATAACCGCGTGTAAATTCAAATGCGACGCGAAACTCAAATCCTCCTCGAGTCGACGACACATATTCTTGCACGTCCCGTGTTTGTTCTTCTTCTTTCCGCCGAAATACTCGTAATAATCGCCGGGGCATCCGAACGCTGACACTGCGACGACTCGACTCGACCAACTCTCCGCCGTGAGTTGAAAATCAGACGGTCGAATAAAATCACTCTCGTCCTCGCCTTCCGAAGAAGAACAAGACGCTTCTCCGCTCCTTTTCCTCCGTAATAAGTTTCTGCGGCTCGCGTAAAACGCGTTGTCTCCTTCCAACGAACACGCGATGAAATCGAATCCGATGCGCGTCGCTTTCTCCAACGCGGTTTTTATGTCGCCGTTTTTTACGCTCGAAACTTCGCACCCGGAGAAGTTCGAGTCGCCTAAATCGTGGCGAGTGAAAGAGAGCGGCATTTTTAGGAGGATTATGCCGTGGTGTTCTGTCGCTGTTCTTTGTTCAAAGCAACCCGTATATTATGCGCGTCAAAGAGTCAAAGTGTGTGGGGAAATGTCGTCACTTCTTGCGCTCAAAATCATGATGATGAACGCGCTATGTTTACATCATCAGCGGAGGATAGCGCTACCGTTTCCCGCCACCGCTGCTCCTATATTGAAGACGAGGAAGGGATATAATCGAAATCCTCCTCGCGCATTGTTTGGTGATGAAGAAGAAGGAGAAGGAGAAGAACAAGATGAGAATAAAACACCGTTGTCCTCGCTGACTTCCGCCATCGAATTGCGCTCGAAGTTGCAAGAAGTTGCCCTGGTCGCGCAAACGAGGTACGTAAAATGAAACCTTTTGTTCTTCGATGGTAGCATAAAAAGCGCTTTTTTGTTCACTCTTTCACTCTCTCTCTCTTTCTGTGCGTGTGTGTGTGCGTGCGTGTTATCTCTCTGATGTGCTGACGGTGTACTCTCTCTCTTTCTCTCTCTGTGAACAACAACAACAACGACGAAACATCGACGATAAAAACAAAGTCCTCAAAACAACTGGCAAGATGTATTTGGCGACCAAACGGCATTTGCATACGAACCGAAGTCTTCGTCCATAACCTGGGGTTTTGTACATTTCCTCGGCGGCGCGGCGTTAGGGCAATATCCGCAGGTGTGTTACGACGCGTTTCTGAGCGCGGTGAGCGAACGCACCGGGGTGACGATTATCGCGACGCCGTACGAGTTAGGGACGAAACACGGTGAAATGGCGAAAAAGACGCGACGGTCGTTCGAGAGGGCGAAACGGGTGGTGCAGAAAAGGAATGGGTTGGACGCGGGGGAGAATGTGCTGCCGGTGTTTTACGTCGGGCATAGTTTGGGCGCTAAACTTCACGCCGTGGCAAGTTTTTACGACGAAGAATCGAATGATAATAGTGATAGTAATAGTCGTAGTGGTAGTAAACAACACTTTCTCGTCGCGTTTAACAACGCGTCGGCGACGGACTCGGTGAAGATTTTAGAAAAATTCGCGAAAGAGTTGTTGAGCAAACGCGAAGGCGGTGGTGGCGAAGCGGCGAGTTCGCAATTCGACGCCATTTTTGATCGGTTGGTACCATTCGCGGAGGTGGCGGCGAAGGCGGCGGGATTGGAATTTTCGCCGAACGCGGTGGAGACGTTAGACGGCGTAGCAAACGGAAAGTTTAAATCCGATAAAGTCACGTTGTTGTCGTTTACTAACGACGAGCTAGATCAGTGCTCGAGTTTGCGAGAGGCTTTGGCGGATGGCGGAGTGAGAACGAATAGCGTGGAGATTCCCGGTGACCATTTATCGCCGGTATATTTAGATTTAGATAAATACGCGAAAATGAACCCGGTGATGAATCGATTGAGTGGCGTGCGCATCGGCGACCGAGAGGCGGTGGAGAGGATTGCGAACGAGATGGTGAAGTTTTTGAAGTCCTAAAAGTATATTTGCGTGCATATTTCAGCTATCGTGTCTCTCTCTCTCTCTCAGTCGCTATTTACTAAATCTACTAAAGTACATCATCGTATAACTGATTACGAAAGCTTCGCGTAGAATCGTACGTCCTCGTTTCCCGAAGCTTCCTCGTCCATCTGTTTCAAAACGTCGTCGTTCAACGTCCCAGAAAACCGACAATCGTTCATCCACGACTGGCAACTCTCCACTTTTGCCATCTCGCACGGTTCTTTCATGGCAGTTTTACGCGCGTATTCAAACTTAAACAGCTTTCTCAACTCGTCTGAAGAAAACGTCTTCGGGTCGTTGTCTTCATCGTCGTCATCCTTATTGTTCGTGGCGTTTTCGACGCACGCGAAACCCATAGATCGCGCCAACGCGCCTTTTTGACACTGGCGTTGGAATATTTTCTCTTCCAACGTGAACGCTGTCAATAAACGGTAAATGAACGTGTTCTTCATTTGTCCGTCGCGATGGATGCGCGCGGTCGCTTGTAAATCGTTCGCCGGATTCCAGTCGCAATCGAAAAGGACGAGTCGATTGGCGCCGATTAAGTTTAATCCCACGCCTCCGGCTTTCCTCGAGAGCAAGAAGACGGATCCTCCGTGACCGTTATTGAACGTAGTCACGAGTTGCGTGCGTTTATGCGACGGCGTCGTGCCGTCTAATCGAGTGAATCGTAATCCTGACGAGGCGGATGAAAGCGCTTTTTCGATGACGTCCAGTGTGGACGTCCATCCTGACACGACGACAACACGGTCGTTCATTTTTTGCGACAAATCGACGATTTTTTTCAACACGCGCAGTTTTACGCTCGTTTCCAATGTGTCCGTGGTGGTAGTTACTTTATTCGCTTCCTGGATGGCGAGTTGCAGTTCGTTCGATGACGACGAAGACGACGAAGATACCATATCGATGCCGTTGCATACCTTCTGCAAAACACCGCACGCTACCAGAGGATTGTCCACACGTTTCATGATCACTTGATCGCACACCGCCTTGTAACTTTTCTGTTGCGCTTCAGTCAGGGATAAGAACAAACAATACTCTGTCTTTGGCGGTAAGCCGTCGATGTGAACGTCTGCTTTGGCGCATCGATCGATAAAAATAGCCGTTTTTTCGAAAATAGCCTTCGCTCTCGCTTTACCAATCATTTTCTCTTCCTCGGTCGCTTTCGTATCGTTCGCGCGTTCAGCGGGTAACTGGTACACTTTCCTAAACGTCGTGTAATCGTTCAAAACGCCCGGATTGGCAAAATCCATCAACGAATAGAACTCGGCGAGATTATTTTGCACGGCCGTTCCCGAAAGCAAAACGCGCATTTTACAGTTCAGTTTCTTTAATCCGTCGAGCGTCTTTGACCCGTCTTTCGCTTTCAGTCTGTGCGCTTCGTCGCAAACCAACAACTGCGCTTTGTTTTCCAACAAGTGGGCGTTCGCGCGTAAGGTTTCGTACGAGCAAACTAACACCAGCCTTCGCTTTTGGTTTTCCAGCGCCCACTCTTTTAGCAACTGCTTCTTCGCCGCGTCAGAGGTGTTGCTCCCATCAATCGCTTCGATTTCGATTTTTAAATCCAACCACTTTTTAAACTCGTTCTTCCAGTTACCGACCAACGTCGCGGGTACCGCGATAATCGTTTTCGTTATCGAACACCGAATGTCCCTATGAGCGTCGTAACTCGGTCTCGGTGATTGTCTTAGCAACGTCCAAATCAACGCGATGACTTGCAAAGTCTTTCCCAAACCGACGTCGTGGGATAACAAACATCCACTCTTCGTTTCCGAAGTGATGTTCAAGCAACTTTCAAGCATGAACTTGATGCCTCTCTTTTGGTGCGGGCGAAGGAACCGCGCTATGGAAGGATCGAGGACGAGCGGTATAGGACCGATGGTGTTTGGTTTCTGACCGTCGTACAACACGCACACGTTTGGTGCGTCGATTGAATACACCGGCTTAAGCATATTCGCGGTCACGACGCGTTTATTCTTCGCCGCCATAAAAGTTGTGTCACTGAACGTAGTAGTCGTTTTCTGCTTCTTCTTCGTCGTCGCGTCGTTTACGTCCTCCTCCTTTTCTTTTTCGAGAACGCCGACGTCGATGTTCGCAAACGCCATCCCACTCGCAAACTCCTTCTCTTCAATCTCTATGTCGATTTCAATCTCGTATTGTTGCAACGAACACTCCGTTCCTTCCACGATCGTCCCCGGTTTCCCTTTCGCCTTCTTCTCGCCTTTTTCGTTATACAGGACGGATTCGTTCGTCTCTACGTCGACTCGTAAAGCGCCGTCTTCAAACTTTAACGTTTTACGTTTTACCGTAGTTGCTTTCCGCTTGGCGAATAAGCATCGCCAGTAGCTGTATTGTTGTTTCTTTTTGTCGTCGTTGTCCTCCTGCATCGTCGTCGTCTGAATCGTCGTTAACGTCGCTTTTTTGAAAAGATGATGATGAGATTGGTTTTGTCGTTCGCCATTTTGCACATCATTGTTGTTGTTATTAGTATTACTGTTGTTGTTATTATTATTGTTCCCAAAAGGCGAGATAACTTGCAAAAAAAGTGCTC
>Ga0115000_10002864_pt1 | contig 14623 bp, 10 predicted proteins | sample ArcticOcean_MG_C_6_FD_89690 | JGI IMG/M metagenome (GOLD analysis project Ga0115000, IMG submission 89690) | Marine microbial communities from western Arctic Ocean - ArcticOcean_MG_CB8_128 | ecosystem: Environmental > Aquatic > Marine > Oceanic | place: Arctic Ocean: Canada Basin | collected...
AACATCGCGCTTTGCAAATACAAAGCCGTCGCGGCGTGTATCGCATTTCCGTTTGATGAAAGATGCAAGCGATACGTGAGCACCTTTCAAACTTTCCTGACAAAAAATGCGAAATCGGCTCCGAAATTCTCTAGCGTCAGATCCCTGCTTTCGTTTTTGAAGGATAGCGTCGAGGTGAAATACGAACGCTTGCTTACTCCGAAAAACAAAAAAGTTTCGCGAAAACGCGATCGAGTTACCAAATCACACGAAGGAAAGAATAGGGAAGATAGTGAAGACGAGCTGAAAGATGTAGAAGTAGACGACGCGATGCTCTAAAGATGTAAAACAGTAGTAATAGTATCTGTAGTTGTAGGTTAAGAGAAACGATGATGAAAAATCTTGAGCGCCTCAATTTTATTAATTACTCCCGCAATGCCAACGTGATCGATACGGGGCAATGGTCGCTTCCATTCATCTCCGTCAATATTCTACTGGACACCACCTTCACATTTGCGTCTCCTGCGAACATTTTGCTGCTAGCTAAGAAGTAATCCAAACGTAAACCTCTATTCTTTGGCCTGTTCCCGACTCGTTGAGACCAATACGTAAACCACCCGCTCTTCCCAGGATTGAAATAGCGAAACGCGTCTTTCATATCGCACTCTCTCGTCATCACTCCAAACGCTTTCCTCTCTTCCGGCGTCGTGCCTGCTGATTTTGGAATGTGTTTTGCGTCTACGTTATAAATGTCGATATCTAGATGCGCCACGTTTAAATCACCGCCGTAAATCGTCGGTTTCTTCGCCTGCAACGCGTTCAAATGCTCGCGACACTCTTTTTCCCACGTGTTGATTCTCCAATCCAAACGGTCCAGCTTTTGCCCGCTGTTTGGAACGTACGTGAATAGTGCGTTGAACGATTCGTATTCCAAAGTAATCGCGCGGCCTTCCGAGAGATGTTTCCCATCGAGCAACCCTTCCGTGACTTTTAAAAGCCTTGGTCCGTCGTATCGCCTCGCGGCGTTGTTCGTAGGGGTTGGCGCTTCCTTCTTCTTCTCGCTCGCGCCGCCGCCAAACATATCCTTAATCGACGTTTGTTTCATCGGTGATTTCCCTCCTTCTTTTTTTATCGCCTCTTCGCACTCGCTCTTCGCCAAAACGCACACCCCGGCGTACCCTTTCTTCGCCGTCGAACACGCAAACTTCACCGTCTTAAACTCAGGCAACAGTTCCTTCGACTGTCTCGTCGCCTCCTCCACGTTTTCCGGATTAAGCTTATGCTCGGAGAACATCAGCACGTCGCAATTCGTTTCGTCCACGAGTGCTCGTAAACATTCGGGTTTATTCTTCAACACCGCGCGCAAACCGGCGACGTTGAACGCCACCGCGGTGAAGCACTTTTTGTTGTTGTCTTTGAAATCTTCGTCTGCGCTTTCCAACGCATCCCGGGGGATGATTTCTGGAATGGGCGCTGCTGCAACTTTCTTTTGCTTCTTATTCTTGTTGTTGTCGTTAGCATCGTTCTCCTTCTTCTTTTTTGTCGTCGCTTTCGGAAGAGGGGAGGACATTTTAAAGACGATGATGATGATAGTAATCCGCGCGCGCGCAAATACGATGTTGCGCATTTCCCCTACTTTCCCCACACCAAATACCTTTCACAACAGATACCAGATATCAATGTCACCCCGAATGCTCCTCCTATTCGGAACGAATACGAATCTGATCAGATGCGCGAGATGTGTATACTCGCGGAAGAACGCGTATATATCGAGAATAACGACGATAACAACAACTGCTTCTTCTTCTTCTTCTTCTTCTTCGGGAAAAAAGAATCTGTTGCAACAGCAGTTGGACTCGAATCGAATAAAAAACAGGCGCGAATGTCTTCCAATCCCGACCGCGATTATCGCGGTCAAATCAGCCGGTGGAGGGGACGAGAACAGCTTGTATAAAAAGTTGGAAGTTGATTTTGAGACGAAGATTAAGCGATATACTAAGTTTGAGATGATTTCCTGTCCGCAAAATCCAAAGAATGAGAAGGGTATCGAAGAGCAAAAAGAAAGCGAAGGCGAGCGGGTGGTGAAGAAGATCGATTCGAGAGATTTTGTGGTTTTGATGTGCGAGCGAGGACAATTGTACACGTCGGAGAGATTTGCGTCGGATGTTTTGTGCAAGAGCGGGGATTTAGGCCACGGTAGGTTGGTATTTGTGATTGGAGGGCCGTTCGGGCACGGGGAGGAAGTGCGAGCGAGAGCGGACGTGTCGTTGCGATTGAGCGAGATGGTGATGAATCATCGCGTGGCGAGGATGGTCCTCTTGGAACAGATTTACAGAGCGTGGACAATTGTTCGAGGGGAACCGTATCATCAATAGCTCTTTTAAAAGTCGTTAGCTTTTAGCTTTTATTTTTTATATATGCTTTTTAGTTTTAGGTACCGCGCGTTCGCTTTCTTCTTCCTACGTATACATGTATATCATCAACATCATCATCATTATTATTCTATAATTCTATCATTTTAACTACCGGTACACTTCTTGACTAAGTACGCGCCGCATTCTAAATGGGGCGTGTATGGAAACTGGTCAAACAACGCGAAGCGTTTCATGTCGTGCGTTTCGGAGAGGATGAGCATATCTTCCGCCAAGGTCTCCACGTTGCAGCTGATGTAGACAATGTTCTCGAATCTTTGTAGCATTTTGGAGACTTCCGGGCCGCATCCGGCGCGAGGCGGGTCGACGAGGACAGTTTTGATATTCAGCGTGGTTAAATCTAACTGAGTGTCCTTCAATCTCGTGAACACGCGTTCGCCGTCGATGGCTTGAACAACCTCTTCGGCGGATAAGCGCACGACGTGCGTGTTTTTAATCCCATTCATTTCTATATTTTCTCGAGCGGCGGCTATGTTCGTTTTCGAAATCTCCGTGGATAAACACATTCGAAAGAAAGGCGATAATGCCACCGTAAAATGGCCGTTGCCGCAATAGAGTTCTAGAAAATCATTCGTATTCGAAGAAGGCGCGCAACACGAACGCGCAAACTTGAGCATTTCAGTCGCAATCTGCGCGTTCGGTTGAGCAAACTGCCCTTCCAATTGCTTATACTTCAAAACCGTACCGTCCAAGTGAACATTTTCCATCACAAACGCATTCCCTATCACCTTTCTCATCCTATTCGCTCTCCCAACAATCGACACGTTCAACTCCGGATGCATCCTATTCATCTCCTCTCGCATCCCTTCCGCCGCTTTCACCCACTCTTCGTCCAACTTCCGGTGATAACACATCGTCACCACCACGTCGCCACTCGTCGCGGTCAGAAACTCCACCTGAAAAAGCCTCCTCCTCAAATTCGCATCGTCTCGTTCCACTAAACTTCTCACCGAAGGCATCGCCGCTCGCATCGCGTCCGATCCCATCGGGAACGAATCCACCAACACCGTCTTCTTCTCCTTGTAGATTTTCCCAGACGGAAGCACCGACATCCCCAAAACTTCAACCATGCTATACCTCGCGTCTATTGGACCGTCTAAATGCACCCCAAATACCGCTCGCATGCGGAAACCGCCGTTCGTTTGCTTCGATTTAAATATTTCAATGTTACTACTTCCATCAATTCCGCCGCTGATGCTGCTGCTACTCAACAAAGTTGGTGTTGTTGTCTTAATTCGTTTTTGCAACAAAACAGCCACCGCTTTGGATATTTTCTCCCTCAACTCCTCCTCGTACTTGTGCGGGCGCACGTCCACGTCCAATCCTCGCCCTTTTTTGAAATTCGTCTTCTCTCGCTCATCATGCTTTTCTCCTTTTTCTTTTCTTTCCGTCGAGGAACTGCGACTACTCGGAGAAGAACACGCTTGAATGCGGATGCCGGCGCACGAATTGTCCCGAGGAGGAATAGGAAAACGACTGAGACGACGACGACGCGAGAAAGGCACAGGAGAAACGTAACGACGGGAGGACGAAGAGGAAGAGTTACAAGAAGAAGACGTCGAGGAGAGGAACATGTTCCTCGCGCGAGAAACGAGAAGTGCCGCCATTTTTTATCCGATGTTTTATGTGTCTGTGATGATGCGTTTCCCAATGGTGTGACAAAAAGTGCAGCCAAAAGGAGGGAAAAAATGTCTACATTTCAAAATACGCGCAGAACGCCGCCGCTCTCATCAATTTTGATGCTCTCATGATTTCCGAAAAGAATCTTTAAGCTGCCGCGTTAAAGGAGGACACCGCGCCGGCGAGGACTTTCTCGTGCGCGTCGACGTCGCCGAAATAGGAACACCTCAAATCTCTCTCCTCGTCGTCCTCCTCGTCGTCGTAAAACTCCTCCTCCTCCTCCAAATTCTTCCCGTCGTCGTCGTCGAGAAACGATGATGATGCATTTGTGCTGCCGAATTGACGAGGTCGTTTACGAATGCTGCTCAATCGTCTGGATATGAATTGACCCAAGATGGGCGGCGAGGCCGGTTTGTTCATGGCTTTCTCGAGAAAGGCGAGTCGAGCGCCCGGTCGAGCGAATAACGCGCCATTTTGGGAGAGTAACGCGAGTTTGGAGACGACGGTATTGGCGAAGGACTCGTGTAGTCGCGCGGCTTCGGCGACTGAAAGTTGCGCGAGCGCAGGGTAGGTGGAGTAGAGGGAGGACGAGGCAGAGGAACCAACTTCGCCGCCGCCACCGCCGAGGGAGGACCAAAAGGAAACGTTTTCGTTTCTTCCCCGAGCAGATGTTGTCGTCCATCCAGTTTGGAATGGTGTACCAGATGGGCGGATAATTGGTTCATGGACGGTACCGTCCAGCGCTGTCGTCGTTGTTTGTGGCGCCACGGTATCCGCCGCGTCGCGTTCCGAGTGGCTCTGCGTCGACAAAGTCGTCGTCGTCAGCGCAGAATCTGGGAACGTCACCTGTCTCACGCGTTTGACCGCCTCGCAATACGCGCACGTCGCAATAGCAACGTCCCTAAACGTCGGTCGTTCATGCTCACCTAAAACGTTCTCATTGTTTCGACGGTCAATACTACCTTTACCGTTCAACATTTCGTCCCCAAACTCGTCCACGTTGCTAAACATGGCCGCGGCGATTTCCACCCCTAAGTCAGCGAGCGCGCCGTAATCTTCCACCGCTTGTGCCGCTCTTTTGGATGCAATCGACGCTTGCGAGTGTCTATGTTTGCGCATTTGTATCGCTTCGAGGCTTAATATGCCACGAATGCTCCCTCCTGCGCCATCGAAGCCGTCCCCCCCTCTTACTACGCCGCCGCCGACGCCGGACATGGAAACAGCAGACGGAGGTCCCGCGCTCGATCTCGCGTCCGCCACTATAGCCTTCTCGTTGAAGTCACGCATGGCTCGCGCCACTGCCGTTGCAGGGGCTAAAGCGCACGCTAAGAATGCGCGCTTGATGGATAAAACGTCCAAGAAATCTGGCGTCTTTCCGCCGTCCTCGTCCTCGTCGTCTTCGTCCGCGTTCGCGTCCGCGTCCGCAGCGAATCGTCTTCTCCCCGGCGCCACAACGCCAAACGAAGCGGATGCCATCGCATCGCTCCTACTGTATAGCAACGGTAGTCTCCCGTACTCGAAATCGTCACCACTCACACTTTTCAAGCAATCGTCAAACGCTAAGATTTGCGAAAACGCGTATTCGGAAACGAATTCGCCTCGCATCGCTCTCATCAACGGTTCCAATGCCGTGCGTTCCGTCCCCACGGCTCTCGTATCCGGTCGAAACGCGTACGGTTCGGTCAATATCGATTCGCACACGTCCCTGCAAATTTTAAACGCGACGTAAACGACGTACCCTGGAACAAACTTTGAAAACAAAGAAAAAAGAGACGTCGCCGGCGCCAATCGAAACCAACTCAAACAAATTTGAGCTACAAACGCGACGACGACCATCTTCGCGGAATATAAAACCACAACTGGATCCATCGCGACATCAAACGCGATTCGTTTCACTCGATAATACCGTCTGCGCTGACCGGCCTGCGAAAACTGAAAGTGTAAGTCGTCGTGAAATCTCGGAAACGTAAGAGCCGCCAATCGCACTTTCTCCAACAACGCTTTGTGATTCCCATCGGCGCGAGAGCTCACAACTTTCTCCCTTAAAATCGACGACTCTTTGCTCACCCCACCACCACCACCACCAACACCACCAAACTGGTTCCTCGATTTCTCCAGCCAGGATAAAATCCTCGATGATTGCACGATCCTATCCCCGTGCCCGGAAAATGGCGCTAAAACTGTTCTCACGTTTGACCAAACCGACCAGTTCCACGTCGCCCACGCCCGCGCCAAACCTAAACTCCCCGCCGACAACACGAACGCGTACAAGGCTCCAAAATACCCAACGTTATCATTCTTACCACCACCGCTGCTACCACCTTTATCACTACCACGACTACTAAACATTGGCATCAAAAACATCCCAGCCACGAAAACTCTCACGAGAACAAACGCCAACGCGTCTGTCGCTCTTTTCGCTTTCCATCGCGTCGCGTTCATATGCGAGCGCGCCTCCTCTACTCGCTTCGCCGAAGGACGGCTCGCATCAGGGAGCGCGATCCCGTGACTCGAATCCAGCATATCTCTCGAGATGAGAAAGTGATAGTTTCGAGAATCTGAAAATCCGATATTCTGATGACGACCATTTCCGCCGCCGCCTTTCGCTGTCGTCGGCCTCCCTGCTCTGGCGGTCACGACCGCGACGGGCATCGCGAGTGCAAAAAAAATCCCGGACGTGTGCAAAAAATTCGCGAACGTCCCGAGTCTCAATATGAACAGGAGGAAGTAAAACGCGGACACCTTTGATAAAGAGTCGTTTTAGTGTTGTTGTTCGAGGTAAGTGAGAAGAGAGAATGTAAACGTCAGCCATGAACACACACACACGAGTAGGGGGGAAATGAGCGATTTTGAATTCCCGAACGACACTTAACAATAACGACTCTTTAAAAAGACCAAGAGAAAACAAAAACGTACCGGCATGACCGCGCCAAACGACGCCCAGAGCGCACACGCGACCGTTCGGAAGAACGCGACGTCCGCTAAGTCTTTGCGCCAAAACTCTGTACGGTATCTGTCCATGATATTTTGAGTTTGTGTGAATTTTAGAACGGGAAAATAATGAAGGAAAAGGCAAGTTTTTTACAATACCGGACTAATATGTAGGATGCGAATACATACGTAGAGTCTAAACGACACGGTTTACACACTCTCGCTCTCTCATTTCTCTCTCTTCTTCTTCTGTTTCTACTCTATACGTGCGTATTATTATTAGTATTTCTTCTTCGTCTTCGTCTTCTTTGAAGTTTCTTCTGCGTCTCCTTTCGTCGCATTCCCGGCTTGGCTCAATATGCAGTTCCACACGACGGAACAGCAGGACATGTACAAAACCTGCCTATTCACGGGAACGAGTGCAAAGTTCACGCAGCTCGCGGGCATCCAAAACGCCCAGCCTTTTTGTAACGTCGGCAGCGCGTCTCTTTGCACTTTTTCTCGCCAACCAGTCGCGGTGAACGTATTCGTGAGCAGTTGCGACCAGGCGAAGAAGCACGCGACGACCACCGGACCGAGCGCGGCTTGGTTCAAGAAGACTTTCGTCGCAAACGGGCGGATGTTCGCATACGCCAACGAACCGGAAACTGTGGGCCATTTTGCGCCGAGGAACGCGTACCACACGTGTTGGAGTGGACCGTAGAAGGTCAGGTTGAACAGAGACTGTCTCGCCGTTCTCGGGTAATCGTACTTCTCGCTAAAACTGCTCGTCTTCGTTTGTTGTTGTTTTCGTCGTTGGTGTTGGTGTTGCAAAGTTTGCGCGACGCAATCTCCAACGATGCCTAAACCAGCGCTCGTGAGCGCGGATTTCATCATTCCTGGTGGTATTCTAAACGACGACGACGACGATTGCGCCACACCATTGCTACCAGCCGCCGCTTTCGTCGTCGTCGAAGGCTGATGATGCCGATGACCGTTGGCGGATTTCCCCAGACCACGAGTAGTATTATTAGTATTATTGCGCATCATCATCGACGCGTTCTTCGCTCTGACGACGACTCGCTTCCAAAATTCGCCGTAGTTATTCCCGTTGTTGCTATTCGCGATGGTGATGAAACGCATTTAGTATTAGTATTAGTATTATATGTGGAGTTCAATGTGTCTTGAAGTTGTCTTTAAGTGTATTTTGGTGTATACGAGTATATCGCGCTGTATAACTACTGTACATTTTCGTGCGTGTGTCTATCTCTCTATCTCTCTCTCTCTCTTTCTCTCTGTGTGTATGTATGTTCTTCCTTCTTCGCAACTGTAGTGACCGATATTTGCTTGCTACTGTGTCACGCGTTTTTGTCGTTTGGACACCCGTTCTCTAACGCGTATTGTAAACACTCGAGGTGGTTATTTTCGCGAGCGAAAGCGCACGTGTGCGAATCCCAAGGCGCGCCGTTTTCGTGCAAGTATTTGAGGACATCGAGATGACCGGATTCGGCAGCACATGCACACGCGGCAGATCCTAAGGGTGCTTTCCGTTCCATGCAATACTTCACGATGTGGAGAAACCCGCCTCCAGCCGCCGCGTTGATCGTCCACTCGTTCCAATCAAACTTTTTCTCTTCTCGAAACCAGCGAAGCAACGTGAGGTTCCCAGTTTCAGCTGCCTCGTGACAGAAATGACGCTGCCCGAACTTTCCTTTGATCTTATATCTATGAACCTTCTGTACCGGTGGATTCCCCTGCGCAGTATACGTTATAAAGGTCTCGGCCAACTCCACCTTAATCTCCGACCGTCTACACGCGTCGCGACTTTCCTTGTTCACCTCTCGAAACACTCTGAAAGACAAGTCGTCCAACTTCGATAAAATATGCTTCTCGAAGATATCTTTGTACTGCACATCTGTCACAATCTTCCACAAAGGCGTCGGCTCGTACTTCGCCAACTCTTCCATGACCTGTTTCAACGCCTTTTCCTTCTTTCGCATCTGCGCCTCAATCTCTTTCACTTTCGCTTCGAGCTCGGTCACGCGCTGCCTCGGAACTCGAACTCGCCTTGTGTTCCAACTGAGCTGCCACGGTAACCCCGGTATCGCGCGTCCTTCTTTTAGGTCTTCTCGCCTCTGTTTCCGTTTCTTTCTCGACATTTTGCCCGTAAAATTCTTTCGCTTTTGTTTTTCAATTATTGATTTCCGTGGTTTTATCCCGCCCATTTCAATCCTCGCGTTTCTCTTCTGATGATTGCTCGTTCGTCGTCGCTGTGACGACGGGCGTTCGGAGTATGTGTATAGAGAGAGAGAGAGAGAGAGAGAGAGTTGAAGAACACTTTGTGATGAAAGCGCTTTTTAAAGTGAAGAAAAATTCAGTTACACTTTTGACTACTCCTACGACTAACGAACGACTTTCGGAGTCGACTCTTACTCGACTCGACGATCACACGCATCATACAAAAAACTACCCGCCAGAAATGGGCGGGATAACCGCCACCTCGCTCCCATTCCGAATCACATCTGAGTCCCCTTCCGCGTACTCGCAATCGACGGCAATCGCGGACGTTTCTAAAATCCGAGCGAGTTTTTCCCCGTGCTTTTCAATCAAAGCCAGTTTCAGCGCGGACACGTTTGTTGTCGCAAAGGAGGAGGAGACAGACGGAAGGGTGGTGAGAGAAATTCGCTCGGACTCTGTTCGAGTCGCCTCTCGAGCGGAGGCGAAGTAAAGGACGGTGACATTGACATTAGTGGACATGTGTGAAAATGCGTGTGGAGTCGTCCTGGTGGTGTGACGACTGTCTCTAACTCAAAAAACTACTCTTTCTCTCTCTCGCGCGAGAACGACATCTCAACATTTTAAACTTATAATTACGCCATCATCATGCTGCTAAACCTCCAATCGCCAATCTTATCGCTCTCTCTTTTCAAATTCTTTTTAATCTTTTCGACCAAGTTTGGATCTTTCTCTCGCAACTCTCGCAAGCTTTGGCCGTCGATGGCCAACGCTTCGACGTTGCCTCGAGCGACGATGGTCATTTGGCGAGGATTGCCGGTTAATAACGCCTTGCCGCCGAAATGACCGCCAGGGGCGAATGTTCGGACAATTTTACGGATTTGCTGCGGGTTTTTCATGTTTATGAGTTTGTCTTCGTCAAAGTCGGCGTCTCTGGCGACCATCGCGGCGCGGCCTTTGAGGACGACGAAGAACGTTTTCTCCTTGTCTCGGTCGCCTTCGCGGATGATTTTTTCGCCGGATTCGTAGCGGCGTTTTTTAGCAGACTCGACGATTAACGCGCGTTCGTACGGGGACATGCCTTTGAAGACTTGGACGGAATCGATGAGTTTTTTGTCGCGCGACTTTCGCCAGCTCGTGGAGAGTTGTTCGCGATATTCTATTTCGTCCATTTTTTTGGCGTAGTATCCCATCATGGCATCGCCGTCGGTGGAGAAATCGGACGTGGCCGCCGTGAATCGGTCTTGATCTTTGTCGTCGTCCTTTTCGTCTTCTTTTGTTGTCCTCTTCTTTTGCGCGGTGTGTCCGCGTAATCGTTGCGCTCGCAACGTGGCTCTCTTGAAATCCATTTTGTCGACGACTAAACACGTCGTCGAAGTTTTCGCGACGACGGTTTCCCCGGCTCTGTGGTTGTCGTGAATTAACGATTGCTCGCCGAAATACGACCCAGAACTGGCCACGCCAGAGTTTGGCGTCAACGCTTTCCCGCGGACGATCAACACCATTTCTTTCTCCACGTCGCCGCTTTTGCTAATCTCTTGTTTCGGTTTGAACACTTTAACTTTACACATCTTCGCGAGCTCGTTGGAGACGTCTTTATCGAAAATCCCAAGCTCTCGAAATCGTTTGGCGTTCAAATCTCTGACTATGACCCGCTCTTTTCCGGTGATGTATTCTAAAATGCTGAACATAGCCGCGTAGTGCGGCGCAGTTCTCAAAAAGTGTGGAATTGCGCCTTTATACAACTTCAGCGGTCCTTCTTTCAAGACGATGTATCGCATCGCTTCGATCGAGTTTGAAAAAATGTGCGGTTTCAAATACACGTACGCTCTGCTCGTATCGATCGGTTGCATCACTGCCACGCTCGCGGCCGCACTCAACACCCCTGAGACCCCCCCTAACCACGGCGACCCGGGTGGAAACACCTCTTTCTGAATCATCCACTCGCTCGCGACGCTTTGCACGGTTAAATTCACCGAGGACCCCAACATATCTCTACACACGGACGCGCCGACCCCTTTATAAAGCGCCTTCCACCCTTCGCCTTTCATAATCGTCGAAAACGCGTTCGTCAACCCGGTATATTCACACATATCCGCGGGAACTTGCATCCTAGTCTTCACTAAATCGAATGGGTTCGAGCTCACCGCGCCTAACGCGCCGCTCAAACTCCCCGCCACGAACCGCTTCCACGCCGGCACGGGAACCTCCTCTCCCGTTTGCGAATCTCGATGTTTCCCCGGCGGATGTAACGCTAACAACAAAGGCGTGAACAAACCAATTCTAAACATATTCTTGCTCGCTTCTCTCGCGACCGCCGAGGGTAACCCTCGATACGGCCCGGCTAAAAAACCTTCTCTCTTCGCCATGTTCCTCACGACTTCGAAAGAACTCTCGCCCCAATTGTTCTTCCCGGGTAACTGCTGCAACGTCTTCGCTCGGTCCATTGGGTTCGTACAGCACACCGCTATGGCGCTCGCCACGCAGGCGTTTGGAATCGACGTCCAGTTAGGGAGTTTGATCTTTTGTAACGGCGCGTTGAGAAGATTCTTCACGTTGTTCGAAGATGAAGAGGGAGAAGAGCTGTTGGTGTTCAAGTTGTCGCCGTTATCCGTTGAGGAGGAATATTTCTTCCCCAGCTGAATGCGAGGGAGTCGTCCTCCTTTGAGCGCGCTCGAAGAAGAGGCTGAGGATTTCGTGGACATGATCTCTCCCTCTCTGTGTGTGTGTGTGTTTTACGCGTACCAGAGATCCTCTCCTCTCCTCTTATTCTTCTTTGTCTTCTCGGAGTAAAGTAAAGCTGGATGTATAAATATGTACACTAGTGTGGGGAGGTCAATTTGTGGGGAGAAAGAATATAAAGGAAAAGAGAAATATTCCGCCTTCGAAAGCGCATCTGGCGATGCGAAAATTGTTTTATTATTCATAGTATTACGATTTAAATCATGATTACACGGTATCCAAGAGTCACGTAAAGACTAAGAGGAGCTACTTACAAACGTTCTGGTCGTGGTGGTGGAGGTTGAGGTGGCGGCGGCTTCGGCGGCGACGGCGAAAAGGCGGTATCGGTCGTTATACTTCGATGCCCAATCGAGCGGCTTTCTCTTTCACCGTCAGGAGCGCGTTTTCTTTTTCTAACAATTCGAGTTCTTTTCGGAGGAGCAGGAGGTCGGACGGCGTCGTCGCTGGGTTTTCGAGCATTCCGATGACTTCTTTGCCTTTGGCGTGAAGGTCGCTTCTGATTCCGCTTTCGTCCTCGTCCTCGTCTTCGTCTTCTTCTTCTTCGTCCTCGTCCTCGTCTCTGTGGTGGTGGTGGGAAGAGTGACTTCTCTCGTTGCTAGATGTTCTGCTGTTGTCGGATAAGGCGTCGTCGTCTTCATCGTCGCCGTCGAAGGCGTCTTCGACTTCGTCCACGACGTCTTCCATGACTTCGACGAACGACTCGTGCGCTTTTTCAACCTCTTGTTCATCTTCCTCTTCGTTTTCTACTCCGGATTCCTCCGCGTCCTCCTCGCTATCGTCCGCTTCGGACGCGTACAACACCTCAGCGTATGACACTAAACCGGGCATGTTCAAATCCCAGCACTCTGGGTGATGCACATGATCGCACTTTTGCGTCAAGAATTGCTTCGGGTCCGCGACTTCGACTTTGGGAACCTCTCCCGCCGTATCCGATTTCCAGCCTAAAACTTCCCACCATTCCGCCGGTCTCCCCGGGTACTGATTGGCTGGAGTTCCCATGATGTTCACGCCGTGGTCGCACTTGTCCGTCGGCGCTCGGCCGAACGGCTCTACCGGTGGATGTGTCGACGGTCCTTCTTTCAAAGTCGAGCAAATGCCGAATTTCAAATCCGAGCTGACTTGGCGAACCAAGTTGCGAAACTTCAGCGGCCACTCCGATGGCGACTTGCGTCTCCACGCGTGGAATTTATTGTATTCGCTCTCGCTTGTGGCAATTTGAGCTAATTTTGCCGCTAACTGGTCGATGCTCGCGTAATCTCTCAAATCAATCACGGCATCTTTGGACGGGATGTAATCGTCGAACCCGTCCCAACCGATGTAAATCGGAATCGAACCTCTCGTCAGCGCGTCAAATATTTTCTCAGTCATGTAGTGCGGACACTGGACGCCGTTTTCCAACGCGAAGTAAAACATATAGTTCGATTTCATTTCCTGCTGCTGTTCGAAGTCACCTAAACGTCCCACATCGTCCGGCGGTGGTGCGATATTTTGCTCGCACCTCCCCATGCTAAACACCGGAAAATGCTTGGACAACGCCACCAACAAGTTGATGCGATCGCGCTGGACGCAATCTTTGGACATCCACGCGACGACTGGAATTCTCTCTTCCTTTGCTTTCGTAAAATACTTAAAGTCTCTCATCAAAGACCCAACGGATGGCCCGAACGGGTACCAGACGCTCGATCGCAAGTTTGAATCCGGGTCGCCGTTGAACCACGCCAAATACTGCATATTCGCCAACGATTTCTGCGAGTACTCCGATTCACCTCTCAACTCGTAACCGTAATGGTCCGGCGATTCGTGCGCGTAATAGAAATCGACCACATCTGAACTCAGTTTCGGTGGCGGATGAAAAACGTTGTCCTCCGCTCTCGCCGTGATGTTCCCTTGCTTGAAATCATTCCCGAAAATATACGCGAATTGGCTGAACACCCTGACGTCGCACCCGGTAAAATCGCCGTTTTGAACATCTGTTCTCACTTGTTTGATGCACATGCCTTCTTGAAACATAGAATCAAAGTTATACGTGTACGAATCGTCCCACTCCCCTGGTAAACACATGACGAACCCGTCGTCGCCGCTGCTCCCGCTAAACGCCGGCGTGTGGTACCACGAACTCTTATGATGCGCCCAGTTCGGGTCAATCGATGGAAACACCGATAGGTTCGGAATATCGTTCTGAATGGCGAGTTTGATCGGATCGTTCGCGTTCGCGCCGTCGCTCATCTTATCTTCAATCATCCGCAAGTCTTGACCACAAATTGGAGCCCCGTCCGGGCCATCGCCTAAACGACTGTTCGCAGAAGAAGAAGAAGAAGAAGAAGAGTGATGCCGAGATCCCAATCGAAACATTTGGTTTCCTCTCGCGCTATTATAACTACTACTACTACTCCTACTCGCACTCGTGCCAAAACCTAGCAACGCCACCGCACCGAGCGCAAATGCGACGCGAGAAAAAGGAGAAGATCCAAATCCCCCCGCGGCATCATCGTCTCTTTCATCATCATTTTCCCCGATATTGCTCACGCTTCGTTGTTCCACGTCATCCTCCACCGATCGATACTGCGCCCTCATTAGTATTGTTCTTAACAATTACACGAGAGAGAGAGAGAGAGAGAGAGAGAGAACAAAATGGTGCGTTAATGTGTGTAAGTATCCAGAGAGAGAACAAGTGCGTCTCCCCCGTCGGGTGTTTCTAAGGAAAG
>Ga0115000_10002867_pt1 | contig 14605 bp, 8 predicted proteins | sample ArcticOcean_MG_C_6_FD_89690 | JGI IMG/M metagenome (GOLD analysis project Ga0115000, IMG submission 89690) | Marine microbial communities from western Arctic Ocean - ArcticOcean_MG_CB8_128 | ecosystem: Environmental > Aquatic > Marine > Oceanic | place: Arctic Ocean: Canada Basin | collected...
CTCTCTCTCTCTCTCTCTCTCTCTCTCTCTCTCTCTCTCTCTCTCTCTCTCTCTCTCTCTTTCTCTCTCTTTCTCTCTCTTTCTCTCTCTTTCTGTCGTGTGTGAAAAGAAGAGAAATCTTGGAAAGAAAAGAGGAGTTTTCTCTGCTCTTTTTTTGGGCTTTTGGTTCAACTTGGTTGCTAATTTCGCAAAAGGAGAGAAAATTCGAGTGTTTTTTGTGCTCTTGATTTCTCTCGTTTTTATTTCGAGAGTGTGATGAGTCAGCATTTTCGTCACATAATAATATCTCTCACACACTTGTACAAAACACCTACTCACGCGTATTAATAATACTCTAATACGAACAACGTATCTAATATATATAATACTATAACAATTAATACACCATGGGCAGAATTTCCTTAGACTTTTTGAGACGCAAATCCCACGACGACAACGAGGACAACTCTAAGAATATGCCGGGATATTTACGAGCGATGCACGATTTCCCGACCAAAGACTCCAAAAACGACATCGGTCTCCTGATCTCTCACAAGAAAGATCGCCTGAGCATGGACGAAGCGAGAGAGAAAGTACCCGTACAGAAGAGGAAAGAGGAAGAAATACAGACGACTCAACCTCCTGTCCAACTACCAAGAAAGAGCGTGGAGTTGGAGAGGCAAGACAGCGCGAACGTGAGGAAGGTGCAGGTTTTGTAATGCGAGGTTTTCCCCCTTGATGTGACACGTCAGCAGCTTTGATGGGGCGCGCGCGATGATGCGCTTTTTACCATAATACGTTATAATGCGCATCGATCGAGACACAAGCGCGTGCTTGCTCTCTCTTATTAATAATAGCTTTGTACATATGTAATCGGAAGAAGAAGAAGAAGAGTACTACTAATATTATTATTCAAAACGTCACTCTATTGAATCCAAACGCGAAGAAGACGAGAGACTGCGCGATGAGAAACAAAGAGTAATGGACGAGCTGATGTTGGAGTATTCCGTAGACGCCGCAAAAAATGAAGAAAGAACCCATCGAGAGCTCTTTGAAATAGATTTTTCTGCGCACTTTAGGCGTCGACGACGACGACGACGACGACGACGAGAACATGTTGCCCAATTTTTTTGTAACCACCCATTCGTGCGCGTCGGACAACTCGAACAAGCCGGATATCATGGCTGACAGTTTCACGACACACATCGCGTTTTCAAACAGAACAAACGCGACTGATGTTTTCCAACCTTCTTTGGTGAACACGACAGTACTCATCGTCACGAGAACTGGAGTGTAAACTAACGCCCAAAATGGGATTGGTATTTCGGGACTAATCGCGCACAAAGGCACAAGCAGACAGTAAAGGAAGAAACTGACGATGTGCGCTGCAAACATTCTCGCACCAAAGAAAAACACGATCAAATAGACTTTTTTTGCCAACGAGACGCCGTTGGACTCTAAAATCGTTTTTGTCGCTTTCCTCCACAGTTGCATCGGGCCGCAGCTCCAGCGGTGTTGTTGCTTTCGATAGGCGTCGTATTCAGCCGGAATTTCGTTATCGCACGTGATATCGTTCAAGAAAATAAACTTCCACCCTCTTAAATACGCGCGTAAACTCAAATCCATATCCTCCACGGTCGTGCGAAAGTTCCAACCGCCGGCGTCGACGATACATTTTCTCCTCCAAACGCCAGCGGTACCGTTAAAGTTGAAAAATAATCCGGCGGAGCATCGCGCGTACTGTTCGCAAAGCATGTGGTACGACAGGGAAATTTCTTGGACTCTCGTCAAAACGGTTTCTTTCGCGTTCGTAAACGTCCATCGCGTCTGAACGAAACCGACGTCTTCGTTTTCCATCAACCAAGGGACGGTATTGAACAGAAAATCGCTATCAGGATCAAAGTCCGCATAAAAAACAGCGACGTAATCGTAGTTTTCAATCAAATCCATGGCGTCTAACATCGAACCAGCTTTATAACCTTTCCTGTTTTCTCGGCACACGTATTGGATGTTGACGCCTCGACTCATCCATCGATGCACCGCGCTTTGCGCAATCTCTCGAGCCTCCAACTCCGTGGAGTCGTCTAAAACTTGCACCATAAAGTGCTCTCTTGGCCATTTCATGCGACACGCGGCGTTGATAATATCTTCGCAACAGGCGGTTTCGTTAAACATTGGGAGTTGGACGACGACGTTTGGGATGGTTGAATAATACTCAGCGCCCGGCGGCAAAAACGACGAATATGAACTTTGTTGTATTTCCTCCATCGAATACGACGGCACTCGTTTCCCGCTCGGCCGCTTAAATCTGTCCAAATAGTCTTTTCTCGACAAATACTTCCAATAAAACGCGATGTATAAATGAAACGCCCGATCTGCCGCGACTAAAGCGGATAAGAACGCCGTAAATCCAACGATAACCTTCAACACGGGATTAAAAAACGCTACGCGTATATCGTCCGCCGTCACCAACGCCCAGTAAAAAGATTCCGAGGAGATGGACGGAAACGACGATAACGACGATTGCGATGGCATCGTTGCCTTCTCAATCTCCTCATCACCTCTATCACCACCACTTGCGAGCAACGAAAACGAGGACATTCCCCTCGCGCGACGGCCGCCAAAAATCACCTCCATCCGGTGCAAAACCACCACCAAACAAAACACAAAAACGCACAAAATGAAGCACGTCGTCGAGAGCGGCGATTTCTTCTTTTTCTGCGTTCTCGCGTGGTATAAAGATCGCGGGGATTTGCAATCGTAACGCGGAGAGAGCAAGACCCCCGAGGATGCGGAGGTCGTCGTCAGCGGCGTGCTTTGGCTTCGAAACATTTTTCTTTACTCTCTCGCCTTTTTCTTCAACAAAAACAACGCAAACAGTTTGTTCGCGCTCGTCGACGACGACGAGAGAATGCTCGCAAAACACCACAACGCGGGAAAGAACGAACGAGCCTGAGATGATGATCCTATCTCTCTCGCTCTCGTCGTTCTGTTAAGAAAGAAAGAGAGAGAGAGAGAAGAAGATGTGACGAGAAAAATGTGAGAAAAATCCTTCGCGTATTTTTTTTTGTAAAACAACGAGGTTTCGTCTCGGATGTACTAAAAGTCGATGTCGAATGTGAATGTGTAGTTTCATGTATATACATCACGATTATGAGGTGCTACTGATGACATCGTCGTGTTTTATTTAAAGCGCATGCGTGTGCGCGTGTTTCGTTCTCTCTCTCTTCTACATCGGAATCAAATCTTTGGACAAATACTTTATAAACCCGAACGCTTTGAACCGCCGCTCGCCGATGAGTTTGAACAACTTGTCGTCGCTAATTACGAACTGTTTATTCTCTGGATCCTTCAAATTCTTCTCCTTAAAGTATGCCCACATCTGGCTCGTCAACTGCGCGCGAGTTATGGTCTCTTGCCCGTTTAAAAAAGTTTTCAATCTTTCCGAACACTTGTACGGTTTCTTAAACCCGCTGTTTTCGCTCCTCTCTTTTTTCTCCTTCTCGGCTTTCGCCTTCAACTTGTTCAATTCCGTATCGCTCATCGGCACGTACTTCTCCATCTCCTTTTCGTATCGCTTCTTATCTTTCTCCGCCATTTCGTTGTACATCTCCTTCCCTTTCTCGCTCAAATTTTGCCACCTTTGCCCCAACTTCTTCCCGCATTCGCCGAATGAAATCCCCGGAAACTCTTTGACGATTTTCTCGCGGTTGTGCGACACGAAGCACATGTACGGGCCTTGCGGACCTTTCGGTTTGTTCGGATCTTTCATTTCCTTTGTCGAAGACGTCGTAGATTTACCACCCGATCCCGTCCTCTTTTGTTGTTTCTTCTTTGAAGGGTTCGTATCGCCCCTCGTCGTTCGTTTCGCGCTGTGGTAATACGTACCTCTCTCCGCGTCCGAAACGTCTTCGTCATCAGACTCTTCCTCTTCGTCATCCGAATCTTCTTTTAATTCTTTTTCTTTCTCTTCCTCCTCCCCTTTTAGGATCATTTCCATGCTTGTCCACGGTTCTCCTCTTTTCGCTTTCGCGTGTCCGAAGTGGCTCTCGTCCAAGTGCGCTTGCACCATCGCCCTGATGAATTTTTTCTTCGTTTGTTTAATCAATCCATTCTGTTCCCCGCTTTTGGTTTCCAATTCCTCGACGATGGATGCGATGGTGACTAAATCTAAGTTTAAATCTTTCTTGGAGAAAATTTCTGCCAGAGATTTCGCGATGGCGAGTTCCAGAGGGTCGTTTTTTAGCGTCATCGAAGCTTTTGATGCGCTCGTCGTGCTCTCGTTTGTGACGTGTTGATAGAGTTTTGTATTGATACGAAGAGTTTTGTGGGGGAATTTTGCTTCATAAATTGACCAAAAATGGTGCATTTTCCACTGCGACAACAAGGTGTTGTTGTTCCAACGAAGAACGCTTTGAGAAGACAAAGAAGACAAAGAGGAAGAGGAGGAGGTTTTGTGGCTTGTGCTGCTCCCGATTTTTATCGATTCTCCACATGTTCTTCTGCTCGTCCTTTTCGCGCGAGGAGGAGCTCTTCTTCTTCTTTGCAAAATTTCAACGGGCTGGCGGCGACGGCTTCCGACGACATCATCAGAGACGATGAAGAAGAAGAAGATGATGAAGCGCTGATCGATTTACTCCTCTCGACGAAGAAGAAAAAAGGAACAACAAGAACAACCGAGGAAAGAGGAGGAAAAGGAGGAGGAGACAAAACGAGTTTAATAATGAGCGAAGAATTTGAAAAGTGCGTGGACGAGAACTTGACGAAGTTGACGACGCTGTTTTTCGACCGGCTGTTGACGAGGATAGAAGAGAAAATGGCGAACGGGGAAGAAAAAGAAGCGGAGGAGTTGGACGAGTTAGCGCAGAGTGCTCTGGTGTTGGTAGAGTCGAGAGCGACGTTTGAACGCGCCAGCGAGGTTGGGTTCCCGGAGACTTTGCGGGATTCGATATCAGCGCACGAAGCGACGTTGAAGAAACAGTTGGCGGATGGAAGCGGCGGTGAGAGTAGCAACGACGATAATGCGTTGGAAATGTATTCGATTGAAACGCAAGTTAAACAACGCTGGGCGGCGTTGACGACAGCGATGGAAGAAACTGGAACAGAGAATGCGCTCTCGCAGAAAATGATGAATCGAGAGCGGGCGAAATCGAGCGCGACGGAACTCATCGGACGCGCAAAATTAAACACCGAAGAAGCTAAAACGCTATTTACGACCGCGGTGCCTCCGGAAAGGAGAATTATAGAGGTTTTGTTGGAGTATGAACCTGGACCGGAGCGGTCTCAGATTTTAACCGACGCGTTGACGCCTCCGGACGAGGAAGATTTGAAGGAAATGGAAGAGAACGAAGAGGTGGAGATGGTGAGCACAACCCCGGCGAAACTTTCGTGCGCTTTGGAGGTGTACTTGAAGGAAGTGATTGATAATAGCAGTAAGAGTAGCAGTAGTAATAATAGTAGCGGTAGTGGCAGCGCGGGTGGTGACGACGATGACATAGTGATGCGCGTGCGTGCGCTCGCGGATGAAGTAAAAGAAAGATTGTAGTAAAGTTGAAAATTTTGTATTGCAAAAGATGTATTTATTGTGTGTTTGTCAAATGTTTCATCATCTGACTTCTAAATTAATTTGCAGCGATTCCATGGAGAACGGAATCGACGACAAAGGAACAACATAAGTATCAACGATACTGGCACTGCTATTCTTCCTCGAACCATCACCTCTTCCTCTGTTTGCTTTCCTCTCGAGCGCGCGTAAAAGCTTCCCGACCACGTCTAATTTGTTTGAATCCGAACCGCCGCCAAAGCTTTGCTTCGCGAGCAAAAAGCCTACAAGCATTGGGACCACGAAGGTTTTCATCGCCATTCCTAATTCTTTTCGCATTCTAAATCCGACTTGCTTCTCGTGAACGACGTCTTCGAGCATGTCTTGATCTCTTCGATTAAAACCACCGGAATCTTGTTCGATAAACTTCGTCTCTCGAACTCGTTGAAACGCGCGGAACCCGCGAATCATAGGCTTCACGACGGACCACATACCGTGTCTCACCGCGAGTCTCGCGACGTCGTGTTGCACGTGCTGCTCTTCAAAGTGAATGAGCGTACATCTTGCCGCGGTGTACGGCTTTAAGCCGCGCACTTCATACTCGTTCTCGAAATCAGGAACGGCTTCGATTTTCCACGCCGAGTAATACGGATCGACGCGCAAAACTCTTTTCGATTTTGGAACGTTCAGATGACTCATCCCTTTCGTGATGGAGAAGTACACGCTCTTATTATTCTTACTGGTAGAAGGAGACAAAAAATCTGCGGTCGATCTCATCCCTCCACCTTTCATCGGCGTCGTCGGCGGCGTCAAATCGTCAAACATTTGATTCGCGGGACTTTTCTGTTTCTCCGTCCACGTGCGTCGAGAAAAGACGTAATCGCGATTCGAAATCACCGGTAACTTCCGCTCCCAATACACGAGATCCGCACCAGTGTTCACGTCTCTTTCGATGATTTCTGATTTTATGAGTAAAGGATCCCACGCTTTTCTAGTTTGGTCTGAGTTGAAGAAATCGCACAACTCTTCCGGCGTGCAGTTTTGAAACGTCGATTTCGAGAGGTATTCCGTCCCACCGTACGGGAGAATGTGACGCCAAGCGACGTACGTGCTCCCGGTTTCTTTATCTTCTTTGCGCATCATCTCCTGCCACTCGCCGTAATCGCACTTTGGAACCTGTTCGTCTTCAAAAAACCTGGGGTTATCGTTGTTGTTTTTCTGGTTCTTCTTCGCCGCGGCGGAGAGTTCGCCCGTGGCTAATCGGTCTCGAAACTTTTCGTAATCTAATTTTTGTACAACGTCCGGATTATCCACCCCGGCACCTTTAAACGTCGTTCGCTCGTTCGCGACGTCAAAGAAAGCCTCTTGGTGCGAGTGTTTCCTGGACTCTTTCACGAACAAACCAAGCATGGACCCTCGTCTCGGCAAGTTACCCTTGGGCGCCGCCTTTGGCGAAGGAGAAGACGCCGCTCTGTTCTGTTCCTCGCCTTCATCATCTTCGCCGCTGATTTCTTGCACGTCCGTCGTTTTGCTCGAACTATTGTTGTTATTATTATTATTGTTCTTATGGTTGTCGTTGTTCTCCTCCACAATTTTTTCCAACCGTCTTCGCGCGCCGGCGGTAGTATTACCGGTGTCGATATTCTCGGAGCGCTCCCCCGAACCAGATCCTCCTTCTCCTTCCCGTTCTCTTTGCTGCGACTGTTGTTGTTGTTGTTGTTGTTGTTGTTGTTGTTGTTGTTGCTGTTGATGCAACCGTCGCCTTAACTCTCTCTGTCTTCTCAATCGTCTCTTAAACACTCTGCGTTTCACCGCCTTCATCAGTTCTCTAGCGAACACGAGCGAACTGAGCGTAAACCAAATCGATTTCACGGAATTCGCGGACACGTTCTGCCTCGACGACCTCACCGCTTCTTTCAAAATAATCGCCAATCTCGAAAAATCGTACCTCATCCCGAGCAAGACGACTAAAAGTAACGTCAAAACGAAGCTACACGATGCGAACACCATAAAATACATCGACACGCTTTGTTGATGATTTTGTCCTACATTTCCTCCTCCAAAAAACATCCATCGGTTCCAAAACGTGTTCAACGACTGCTCGATGTCCTCTTTCGACGGTAAGGTAAACCCGGCGACGGACATGAGCATGGCGCCTAAATCGGTCGGGTTGAAGGACTCCCCGTGGGAGAACCATTCCTCGTCGTGAGAGCGTCGTCGTTTTTGTGTTTCTCGAGCGTGGAGGTGTTCCAGCCAACGGACTGCCATCACGTGGAGTATTCTTCTTGGGAGTTTTTCCGTTGGTTCCCGGGTGCTTTTTGGTCAAAAATTGGAGGATCTCTCTCTCCGATGATTCAGAGAGTGATATTCTTTTGAGTTGTGTTGCTACTCCTCCTGCTGCTGCTGCTGATACTCTTTCGTCGTCGCGCTCGAGAGAGAGAGGAGAGAGATGATTATGTGTGGTGCGTGGTGTGTTTATTACTGTCGCGCAAAAGCACTCGTGCGATGGTGTGCGGTTCTTTTATTGAAGAGATATCCAATTATTTTCTGACGCAGAAGCGGTGTAAAAAGAAGGGAAAAAGATCCGAAAAAGTGGTTTTGGGTGCCTCTCTCTCTTTTGCCTCGTCTCTCTCTTTGTTTCTGCGTGTGTGTTTTGTCCTTTCACGACTCGTTTAAATATTTGTTGGAACCTCTCTCGCCTCAAAATCACATCCTTTTTTTGTCACTTTTTCCTCTCCAAATCTCTTCACGACCAACTCTTTTAAATCTCTCTTTCTCTCTCTTTGCCTAACGAGAGGACGACTTGTTTGGACGACGACAAAGAAGAAGTTAAAGAAGAAGATCATATAATACGCATCAAAATGTCCTCATCCTCTGCCGCTAAAAATATGATCGCGAGAAGTAATAAGATGATAGCGAACGTCTGCGTGGTGAACGCGGGGCGATTGGATTTCGATGGGAAATTGAATCTGCATTCGCTTTCCCAAGCGCTCGGGGTGTCGTCAGGAGGAGGAGGAGAAGAAGAGAACAACAACAACAACAACATCAACAACATCAAGAACAACATAAACACGTTAATTGCGCATCAAGATTCCTCCCCGACTGCTGATGTCGTCGCCGAACGCTCTAAAGGTCACAATTGCATAGTCACGAAAGAAATAGAAATCGATATCGATTTATTACCGAACTCGGTGAAGTTAATATGCGAAGCCGGGACTGGTTTTAATAACATCGATATCGAGAAAGCGAAGAAACGAGGCATTCGCGTGACGAACGTGCCGGAATATTCGACCGAGGCGATGTCACATTTAGTGATCACGAGCATATTAAACTCCTCCGCGAGCATGATTAAACAGCAAAAGATGTTGGAGCGGAACGAACGCGCGCACTTTACGAACTTTAGCGGCTTGCCGCACTTCGAGTTGGAAGGTAAAAAAGTAGGATTGATTGGCGGGAACGGGACGATCGGGAAACGCGTGTGCGAATTAGCGAAAGCGTTTCGAATGAAACCGTACGTGTATTCGAGGTCCCAAAAGTCGAAAACAGAGTTATACGACGTCTATCAGTCGTTAGAAGAGTTGTTGTCCGAATCCGACTTTGTGAGCGTCCACTGCCCGCTCAACGACGCCACCCGAGGTATGCTCGATTACGAAAAGTTATCGCTGATGAAACCGACGAGTTATTTAATCAACACCGCTCGTGGAGCGATATGTAACGAGGAAGATTTGATCCAAATATTAAAGGAAAAGAAAATCGCCGGCGCGTGTTTAGACGTCCAAACGAAAGAACCTCCGGACGAGGACTCGTTGCTTTGGAACCCGGGGAACGTCTTCGACGACAACGTCACCTTAACCCCGCACATCGGGTGGAAGCGAGTGGAAACCAGGCAAAGATTAATCGATAGCGTCGCGGAAAGGATTAAAGAGTTTGTCGACGGAGAGGATATTTTAAACGTTGTAAATCAATAATAATAAGTATATTTATAATGCGGCAAAGCGTATAATACCTTTTATCATCGCATCGTCTCGATCAAACCTATTCGCGCAGAGTAGTAGAGAGAGAAAGTGATTTGAGGGAAAAAAGAACAGTTTGTTTGCTCTTCAATGTGCTTCAAACATGACCGCTCTTTCCTCCTCCTCCATAAACTCCTCCATCCAATCGCTCAAAAAAGACTTTGGTGATAATAATAATAATAATAATAATAACCAATGGTCGTCGTCTTCCTTTACCAGAGGAGGACTTGGAGACCAACACCAACAACACCTTTGGCGTTTAATCGGATTGCTCGAGAAGATGCGCGGAGAAATCTTCATCCATGATTCTTATTCAAAGTCGTCTGAGAAGAAGAAGAAGAAGAAGAAGAATTCTTCGAAGATGAAGACGATGGAGTTAAAAATGAAACACTTAATCGTGGTCTCTTCAAAAGTGAACGTGCGATTGAACGCGTGTAAGATTGGTCTGAGCAGAATTGGGAATTCCGTTGGCGTGGAAAGGAAAGTCGAAGACGAAGACGAAGACGAAGACGACGAAGAAGAAGCAGTTGGAGGCGTTTCAGGAGGGGATTCGACGTTGAACGAGGAAGATGACGAGGAAGATGACGACGACGGCGATTTCGGCGGCAGCGCAACAACATCAACACGACAAAAAGAGGACAAGAAAAACGAACGAAACGCAGCGAAGAAACGAGAACGAAACGAGCTTCTCGCGCGCGCGATTGAGAAAACCGAAAAGCGATGGCTCGGGAACAATCATCGCGGCGACGTGAAATTGACCGGGAACGTGTTTTGGCGCCCGTTGCCACACGTCGTCGGAACGGCTTCGTTTTACCAGGATTCGACGTTAGGGTTAGCGAATGCGGTGAATCCGAACCCGGAAAGGTTTGGACCGTATATTTCGTCCACGGATGATGATGATTCGTCGGATGACGAAGACGATGAGGATACGACGAGCGAAACGTCAACGTCGGAATCGTCTTCGGTGTCTTCTTCATCAGCCGAAGAGGAGGAAAGCGAGGCCGTAGAGGCCGAAGAGGATTCGTACAGCGACGACGAGGATACCGTTGGCAGAAGAAGTATTGAAGCGCGCAGGCGAAGACGAAGAAGAGAGAAACTGATGCAAAATCAACGAAAAGCAGCAGCGGGAGCGGCAAAGAAAAAGGAAATAAAGGAAGATGAAACCATAGAGGAGATGCGCGAACGGTTCGCCAAGGAAGTGTTGCTCCTCGCGGAATCGACGAAAAAGAAGAAAATGAACGAGAAGAAGAAGAAGAAGAAGAAGAAGACAAAGGAGGAGAAAAAGAGCAGCATTTCTTCCGTGAGTTCAGAGGATGATTTATTGAGCGACGGGCTCGGTAGTGATACCGAAGCCGACGAACCTGCCTCGATGCTGTTCGGGGAAGGAAGAATACGAACGAGTAGTAGCAGTAGCGATAGCGATAGAAATAGGAGTAGCGAAGAGAAGGAGGACGAAGACGAAGACGAAGAAGACGCGAGTATTTTCGGGAAGAAGCCAAAGCAGAAAAAGAAGAGCGCTAGGGGTGCTAATAAAGAGCGCAGCATTTCTCCAAAGAAGAAGAATAAGGAAAAGAAAAAGACGAGAACAGATCGCTTGCGAGGCCTTTTCGGAGACGACGAGGACGAGGACGAGGACGACGATACCGGACACCGCGTAAAAGCCGAGTACTCGGCCTCGAGTTCTTCCAAAGAAGAAGAAGAAGAAAAAGACGGAGGAAAAAAAAGCGACGTTTTGAAGAAGAGCAAAAAGAAGAAAAAAAGGAACGCCAAGGAAAAGAAGAAGAAAGCGCCTTCTTCCGCGCTCTTCGGCTCAAATTCTTCTTCTTCTTCTGATGATGATGGTGACGACGTCTCCTCGTTGTTCAAATGATGATGACGATACTCTTCGCAGTAGTAGTAGTATTTGTGTCATTTTCACATTTTTTTTTCTCTCGAGCTTTTTGCTCTGCACTTTTCGGGCGCACACACAACATTAGTAGTATTAGTATTCATACTCACACATGTCGTTTTCGGAGTCGTGTTGTTGCACGCATCGATGCGCTGTGACCATTAACACCACCACCACCGCTTCTTCTTCTTCTTCTTCTCGTGGTCGAGTTTTTTATCGTCGCGTTCATCAAAGTCGTCGCGGTCAGAGAACAACAGAAGTCTTTCAAGCGCAAACGTCATCCAATGCTATGGAAGAAGACACAGAAGAAGAAACGTTCGACGTGGTGATAATCGGTTCAGGCATCGGCGGCTTATCCGCTGCCGCTTTACTGGCGAAATACGAGCTGAAAGTCTGCTGCGTTGAGTCGCACGAGCACGCCGGAGGTGCCGCGCACGAGTGGAAAAGAAACGGGTACACGTTCGAATCTGGACCAAGTTTATACACCGGTCTCTCTCAGTTTCCTACGAGCAATCCGCTGGGGCAGATATTACACGCGATCGAAGAACCGTTGAAATGTATTCGATACAACACGTGGAAAGTGCACTTTCCAGAGGCGACGTTCGTCACGGAAGTAGGAAACGATCAATTCATCGAATGTTTAGAGAAATATTACGACGCCGAAGCAGTCGCGGATTGGCGAAAATTGAAGGAGAAGATGGAACCGTTGGCGCAAGCGAGCGCGGCGTTACCACCCGCCGCGGTGAGAACAGACGCATACGCGGCGTGGACTTTAGCGAGGTTTATCCCGGGGTTGTTTCAATCGATGCCGAGTTTGAACGCGATTTTATCGGATTACGAATCGTTTCTGGATAAGAACGACATCAACTCGAAGTTTATTCGAGATTACATGGATTTACTCTGCTTCTTGCTTTCCGGTGGGACGTCCAAAGCGACGATGGGCGCGGAAATTGGGTACATGTTTGCAGATTGGTACGCTCCAAATGCTGCGTTAGAGTTTCCAATCGGTGGATCCGGCGCGCTCGTCGATTGCTTAGTGAGAGGTTTTGAAAAATACGGCGGCGATTTGCGCTTGCGAACTCACTGCGAAGAGATTTTAGTGGAGAAGAAAGACGGAGAAGAAGAAGAAGAAGCGACTGGGATTGTCACGAAAACGAGAGACGGGAAGAAGAAGATCTTAAGAGCGAGAAAAGCGGTGATTTCAAACGCGACGATTTGGGATACCGAGGCGCTTTTGAGAGATTGCGCGGAAGGGAGGCGCCAGAGCGTGCGGGAAGCGCCGTCTACGACTGGAACAACTAAAAGCGGGAAAATAGTCGACGACGACGTCGAATTTTGCCAATCGTTCATGCATTTACACCTCGGCATAGACGCCGCAAATTTACCAGCTGCGGAAACACTGGAAATGCACCACGTGTGGGTCGGTGATTGGGACAAAGGCGTGGATGCGGAGCAAAATCTCGTCTTGGTCTCGATACCGTCGATTAAAGATCCGTCCATGGCGCCGGAAGGCAAACACGTGATTCACGCCTACACTCCCGGGAACGAGCCTTTGGCGCGTTGGAAGAACGTGAAATATAACTCAGAAGAATACAATAAATTGAAGAAAGAACGAAGCGAAGTGTTATATCAAGCTGTTGCGAAAGCGTTGAATAATATCACCGTCGAGGATTTGAGAAGCCGCGCAGAAATTGAGATGGTTGGGACGCCTCTCACGCACGCGCGCTTTTTACGAAGAGGAAACTCTCAAGGCACGTACGGCGGCACCGGGTGGATAAAGAAAAAAGAACCCGGAGATGACGGCGTGGCCGCGGTTCCCGTGACTTCCGCCAAGAGTAATTTGAAAAATTTGTTGTTAGTGGGAGATTCCCGATTCCCTGGTCCGGGCCTTCCAGCTGTCGCTGCGGGCGGTTGGGCGTGTGCCCACGAGCTCGTAGGTTTCAGACAACAGTGCGAAGTGCTCGATAAAGTAATAATGTGATAAGTCCAATAATGTTCAAAGTTGTATTTATGTGATGAAATCCCACGCGTAGACTCGAGAAGTCTTGGTATTCTCTTCTTCGATAAGTCCAATAATGTTCAAAGTTGTATTTATGTGATGAAATCCCACGCGTAGACTCGAGAAGTCTTGGCATTCTCTTCTTCCCCGTCTCTTTTCCCTCCTACTTTCATTTTCGCCAAGCTAAATCCTAAACTCTTCGCGTTGCTTCTATTCGAGAAATTCTCGTTGACTAATTTTGCGGGCATTCCGCCCGCAGCGACTACGGTTATTCTAGTTCGTCTAGTACTATCCTCCACCATCTCCTCCTCCTCCTCCTCAACATCTTCCGCGAAACCTCCCACACACAACAGAGGATACTTGGACGCGTGCTCGCCCATCATCTCGCTCGCGTTTAAGAACATCGACCCTCTTTGAACATCGAACGCGTCAAACAGAGCTACTCCATTCACGTTACGTTCCTTCATGCGTCCGCAACACGCGACGAACCCGTTCCCAACATCCGCCACCGCGTGCGTCAACGCGAAATCGGTTTGCACATTTAACCTCGGTTTGGTCCTTTCGATCCAATTTTTCGCGTCCGACATCACGAGGTCGCCAAAACGATTACACATCACAACGTTCGGGAACTGCTCGAGTTCGTTTTCCACGGCTGGGTACACGAAAGTTAACGACGTGCACGCCATGTTCTTCCGTCCTGTGCCGTTGTTGTCATCAAACACGCTCGCGTTCTCCCCGACGAGATAAAACTCTCGCGCTTTAGCATCAAAACAGTACATGCGCATCGTCCCGTTTGAATATCCAACCGATAAAATGTGTTTATTTCCCATTGTATCGGTATCAACGCGACTCCGACTCCTGGTCGCGTACGCGTCCATCGCAAACGCGTACGCTATATCGAATTTACCTTGTCCACCACCGCCATCGCCGGCGCTTTCGTTCAACGAGAATCCAAGCGGCGTGCGAGCAATCTCCTTCAACTCTACCGATGACTTCCCGTTCTTTTCGTTCAAACTCCTCCGCGTAACTTCCACGCCAATCAACTCCGCGTCCGTGGCGATGACTAAATACTCATCCTTTCCGCCTAAAAATTTCAACCCGTACACTTCGTTGTTGTCGTCTTCGTTGTCCTTGTCGTCCTTTCCGTCCGCATCTTCGACTTCGTCCTCGTTTGAAATCCCCTC
>Ga0115000_10002872_pt1 | contig 14600 bp, 13 predicted proteins | sample ArcticOcean_MG_C_6_FD_89690 | JGI IMG/M metagenome (GOLD analysis project Ga0115000, IMG submission 89690) | Marine microbial communities from western Arctic Ocean - ArcticOcean_MG_CB8_128 | ecosystem: Environmental > Aquatic > Marine > Oceanic | place: Arctic Ocean: Canada Basin | collected...
CCCTTCATTTCCCCACCAAGTTAAATCTCCGTATTTCCTATTTTCTTTTGGCAAACTGAATTCCTCTACAATTTCATTAGTAATTACACTCCCATGTTTCAATAAACCCGGGTGATTTAACAACTCCATAGAAAGCTCATTTTTACAATTTTCATTGAAAAACCAAATTCTCATAATTGTTGAATCCAGAAAATAGATGTAATCTTTTCCTTTTGAATAACCTCTTTTTTTCGCGACATCCCGAAGGATAGATCCAACATCAATTTTCTTAGTCACTTCAGTCATCCCGTGATCTCCTAAATAAACAAAGTTCATTTTAGGGTCAGTTTTCTTGATAGCTTCTACAGCTTTTGATAACATGGTGTCAATTTCATTGACCTTTCCTGAAAGTTCTATTGAATTCGGCCCATATCTATGTCCAAATGAATCAGCTGAACTTATATATACTGGAATGAACTGTATTAATGGATTATCAGCACTTCTCACAGCTCTTCTTATTCGGTCTTCATCTGAGCCATTTGAAGCAGAGCCTAGGCTGGTAAATGCATCTAGATAAGTTTCATTTCCCAATTGCTTCACTATTTCCATTAATGAGTAGTTGTTACCAATGATTTTATCTTTTTCCCAATTAATACTATCTTCTGTAAGCAAAAAGTACTTCAAAAAAGAAAATGGAATGTTATAAGGTTTTAATGGATACTTGCCTTTTGTTAGTTGGATGAAAAATTTTAAAAGAATTTTCCGACAAATAATACTATACTTCTTTTTACTTTTCTTGGGTACTAGCCTAGACCATATTTCTAAGCTACCTTCAATTATTGAAAATACTTTAACTAAAACAGAATTTTTATATGTCCCGTTTTTTTCATCGAAGCCAATTGCTGTAAAAAAACCAGACTGATTTGGTCTTAATCCAAAAAATATCTCAGTTCGTTCGCAAAACCCTGCACTCGGAATAATTTGTTGAATATGAACGTTTTTTTTTGCTGCTTGATAAAGAAAAGGCGTGTTTGATTTAGATAAATAATCATCCTTAAACGCATCTATTAAAAATAATGTCACCCTCATATCTTCATTCTTAATTTAGCTACCAAAATTCTTAAATCGTGCAGTTTCATATTGTCTAAATTCAGAGTCTTATCTAGTTTTTTTAAATAATACTTGGCCTCATTTTCAAATTCTTGATTAAAAAAAGCTTCTGCCACCAATCCTTGAGCAATTTTTAGATTACGCCGTTTTATATAGATTAAACTTTTAGTTTTAATCGTTGTCTTTAAAAATAAAAGCCACTCATATTTGGAGTATAATAAACCTTTTCGAAGATCAGAAGCTGATTTAATTTCAGTGTTGTAAAACTTTGACAACACTTGATACATTTCTTTCAAATAAACTGACAACACTGATCCATAAAGTTCTTTCACTTCTTCTCCTGACATCGTTTGATTTGATGGCCTTAGCTTTTCCTGAATTGCCCAATCTGCAATCATACAAACATCTTGCGTTGAAGTTACTTTTTTAAATCTATCCACGCGCTCCAAATAACTCGTGTGATATAATTTACTTTGAAGTAATACTACATCTACTACTGCTAAAAACGCTTTGCACATTTGATTTCTAAAAAATCTAGATTCATCATTTTTCAACCCTATAACAAAAGCATTTTCTGTCATTGACCCTAAGAAAGGCCATAATCTTGTGAAATACAAAGTTTCAGCTTCATTCAAAGGAATTTCCTGACTATCAAAATCCGGAATGTAATTCAATATTTCAGAATCTCCATATATGACTTTACTACCAAATTTTAAATCATAATTAAATATCGTCAAAGATAGATTTTGTAAATTCTCTTTGTTTTTTTGACAAATATCTATCCATTGTACATCTGTAATCGCTACCAAATTTTCTTCAAGAGACTTTAATTTATCTGACGATACAAACTCATCTGAAATCACAACTAGATCATAATCATTATATGCAGATATTTTTTTTTCGTCATTTATAAAAAAACCTCCTTCGCCTCTCCCATAACTTCCGTATAGGATAATAGAAGTCACATTATTTTGATAACATTCCAATATTTCAGAAATAATTAAAGCCAAATCAGCATTTAACTTTTGTTTAATTATTTTTTGATCTATAATCATTTTTTAGAAGACGTCATCAAATTATACAATGTCAAATAATTAGGAATATGAGCTTTCACATACTTTACCAAACTCACAGAAATTAGCTTTTGAATGATATATCGCCACATTGGAATATAAAACAACACCATTGAAAGAGATAATGCCCAAGCTGCGCCTGCTGGTCCATAACTCACTCCAAAAATAATCGCTCCAAAAGTTAGAATCGATGTCACTAAAAACCAATAAAACTCTAAATGTGTTTTACCTGTTGCGATAATAAGTGTCCCTAGGGGAATCCTGACGGAAACAAAAAATGTGTAAATAGAAAGTATTCTCACAAAAGGAACAATTTCACCGTAATTATCACCGTAAAGGATAAAAACAATAAAATCAGCAAATAGCGCGAAACCAATAAAAACAGGAAAACTAATTGCGGAGACAATATTTACAATAGTCAAATAATTCGATGCTAACTCATCTTTATTGTTCTGAATCTTAGCCAATATTGGAGAAGCAACTTTCATCACCACAGGTCTTATAACGGCTAATGGTCGACTTAGCAGTTGTTTTGCCAAACTATATCCTCCCAAAATATCTTTCCCAAAGAATTTACCAATAATAAGTACATCCATTTCTTTTGTGAAATAGTTGATCACTTGTCCACCGATATTAAATACACCAATTTTCAAAAAGGATTTAACATCACTCAACCTAAAATGAAATATTAATCTTTTAAAGAACAAACCTCTTGAGAAATAGAAAAGAGAAGTAATTGTAATGAAAATCAAATTAGAATAAACAAGCGCATAAACACCATAACCATCTAAGGCCATTATTGTTGCAACTCCCAAGGAAATGACAGAAGAACAAATCTCTACTATGGCCAATAACCTAAAATTTAATTCCTTTTGTTCAACTATCCTTTGCTGACTACCTAATGCGTTAATTATCAATCCAATTGCTGTTATTGGAACTAAGTTCAGTAATTCTACTTCATCATAAAATGTGGAGAAAACGGGGGTTAAAACAACCAATACTAGGAACATCAATCCACTGAAAAATATATTTAAAAAGAATAAACTCGAGTATTCATTCTTAGAAATCTCCTGTTTATGAAGGATTGCTGAAGGAAGACCTAAATCGATGAAAATTGATATTACTCCTAATATAAAAGTAACCAAGGCAATTAGTCCAAAATCTCCAATATTTAATATTCTTGTAAGAATAGACACTTTTACAATAGCAACAACTGCTAGAACAATAGTACTAAATGATGTCCATTTTACTCCTGAAATTCCTTTTTGTTTGACACTCATTATCAATTTAATGAAACATTAAGTTAATTTTCTGAATTCGTTCTTTGCTAGGACAAATACAAATGCAAGAAATCCAAATAAACTACCAAATAACACAACAAACATAGGAAGAGCGATACTACTTGTAACAAGAGGAAGCACAGGCTCATCTAAAATATCAAAAACTTTTTTTTCATTGGTTGCTGAGTACTTCGCAATTTCTAAATTTTTCACATTCACAATATACATAGCATTCAAAATATTTAATTCTCTAGAAACTCTCATCTCATCTAATCGTCCAGCTGATTTAACCGTTAACAGAGAATTATCAGCCAGTTCAGCCAACAGCTGTTCTTTTATTTTTAAGACCACTTCAATAGAATCACATTTTAACTGAATTTGTTTTAGTGAGCTATCCTCGCCTTTCTTAATCTTTGTGATAAAAAAATCATACAAAGAGTTAGATAAGCATTTTGAAAACCAAAATGAAAATTGTTCATCACTAGATTGTATTTTTATTTCTAGTAGGGATGTAGCTTTAGGACTACTAATGCTTATTGCTTTTTTTTGTAAACCTCTAAAAACATGATTTAAAATAATTTCTTCATTGATGCTAGATTCAAATGGTTGAACTTTTTGAATCTTAAAATCAGTAGGATTTTTAATAATACTTTTAAAACGTTTCAACACGTCAAATTGATCAATGTAATAATTAATCAAAAGCATTTGCTTACCTTCAATATTTATCTCCGATAATAATGCATCATAAATAATTTTTTTGGAGAATGCTAAACTCTTTATATTTTCTATTGTTAACAAATTAGAGGACCCTCCTCTTCCTCCTAATCCAAAGGATTCAGCAATTCTCATATATTGCTGTCCTGCTCCCCCTGACTCTCCATCAACTATCAAAGAAAAATCTGAAATATACTGTGTCTCTGATCTTTTCGCTAGAAATCCTCCTAAGACACCTCCAATCAGAGCGAAAATTAGTATGAAGCTAATATTAATTATCAGTAATTTCCACCAATTTTTAACCAATAATAAAAAATCTTTAAGACTAATTTCTTCTTTCATGTTAATCTTTAAATAAAAGCTTTATCTACTAAAATCCAAAAAGTTGCGATTCCTGTTAGCTTAAGTGTAATGTTTTCCATTGCTTTATTCCAATCAATTCTCTCTTTTGCTGTCTTTTCCTTTTTTTTCGATCTATTTACTATAATTTTATCTCCTTTTTTCACCTTTGGTTTAAGAAGGCCAAAAAACTTACTGTGCCTGACTAAACCATTATAACCAACAACATAAACATTATTTTTTTTAGCATCTTGATCGTAACCTCCTCCATATTTTTTAATATAATAACTTGCTCTTTTTCCTCTATGAAAAGGAGAATTAATAACATCTTTTTTCTCATTAATAAACTTATACCCTATTGCACCTTTTATAGTAACAATATTTGTAATCTTGGGGATTTCGATGATGTCTCCCGGCTTTAAGACATAGTTAAATTTTGAATTTGATTTTTTGAGAACGTCCTCTAGATTAAGTAATAAAAGACCCAAATCTCCGTCCTTCCTATTAATACTTGCGCTTTCAATATAAGCCCATTCTGTAAATCCTCCAGATCTTTTAATTAAATCAATTACTCTTTCATTATTTCCTCTTAAGGAATAATTACCAGGGAACTTAACTTCTCCTTTAATTGTGACAGTCTGTTGATATAGGAATCCTGGTATTTTTCTGAAATGAACTTTATCAAAAGCTGACAACTCATAACTTAAATCGTTTGGATAATTCAGGATTTTAATTTCAACATTTCCTGAATCACTCGTTGCGAAATCAATTCTTTCAACTTCAATATGACTTAAATCAGCCTCTAACTTTAACCCATTTGATAAAAGTATTATATCCTCTAAAGTCAATCCAACTTTGTAATCAAAATCTCCTGCATTATTTACCATTCCGGATACACTTATAGTTGTCTCATTTATAAATGAATCTTTATTAAAAATCACAATCTGATCAAACTCTTCCAGTAAAATATTCTCAGAACTATTTGGAGTTGATAAAACCTCACTTAATTTAAAAGACCTTATCTCAAATGTTAAATCTTTTTTCAGTCTGTAAATATGAGATAGTGAAGCAAAAGCTTCATAAGTAATACCCCTTGATTTTAAAATCAAATCTGAGATTTTATCTCCTTTAACAAAGGGATAAAAACCGGGAATATTTACAGCACCTTCAATCGAAACTGAATTTCTTACCAAATTGGAAATTTTCAAAACTTCAATTTTGTCTCCATTTATAAGCTTAAAATCTTTTTCCCCGTTTAAAATATCTTCGACTGAAAACATTCTGAGTTGGTTATTATGAACCCTTGTAATATTGATTGAGGAAGTATTTGCCATTGCTGATAATCCTCCACAAAACTTCAAAACATCACTGTATTTATCGCCTTCTTTGAATTCGTATTTACCTGGTCGTTTCACCTCCCCTTTTACCTCAATAACTCCATTTCTTGTTTTAACCACTAAAAAATCTCCGTCCTGTAAAAACTGATCTCTATAAGATCTAGGAGAAAACATAAAAGTATAAATATCTAATTCTTGGACAAGCTTTCCATTTCTTCTAATTTCCATTGATCTTACTGAACCTATACTAGTTGGACCACCTGCTAACGAAAGAATATTAAATGCAGAATTTAAGGAAGGCACAGAGTAAGTTCCCGGTTTCATGACCTCTCCAATTACATTAACAGAAATAACTTTTGAATAACTTAATTCAATCGCAATTTGAGAATTTTTCAAATCATAAACACGTCCAAATCTGCTTTTTATTATTTTACGAACTGTGCTAAAAGATTTACCTTTCAAGTTCATCCTACCAACTAACCGCGGAGTAATATTACCTGATTCTCCTAAAACGAATTCACTACTAAATTCAGAATAGCCCCAAATTGTAACATTAATCTTATCTCCAGAAACCAATATATAATCATCTGGAGCCTTAATTCTATCACTGTTTTTTATAATGTTAACAGCGCCGTCCCTAAAAATAGAGTGCCCATATATACTATCCTTCTCTGGTTTCTTTTTACTTTCCAATTCAATTTTAGTAATTGAAATATCCTTAACTTTTTCTTTCTTCTCAGCATCACCTAATTCACTTTCAGCGTTTACAGACTCCTTTGAATCACTCTGCTTTTTAAAAAACTCTTCCTTTGCGTTATCTATTTGTCCTTGAGAAACTCCTAAATTTTGCAAGTCTTCTTCAGAATTAATCCCAGCGCTTTTTAATGTGCTTAAAGAAACTTGAGCGGGTAAATAATAACCCGAAAAAGTCAAAAATAAAGTAAATATTAGAAAGCGAAAATTTCTCATGCTTTTATAAATTTTAAAGCAAAGGTAGTTTTAAAAATTAAAATTAAAAGCATATTAATTAAATTTTGAATATTCTCATTTTTATCATTTAATTTCACAAATAAAAATCGAATTTATGAACCCTATCATCAATAAATCCATAAAACATTCAATAAAATTAAAACAAGATGTTCTTGGGTCTCAAATATTTTTAGACATGATAGAGAATACTTCGATTGCTTTAACGAAAGCTTTTCAACAAAAGAATCAAGTTTTATTTTGTGGAAATGGTGGAAGTGCTAGTGATGCTCAACACATAGCAGCTGAGCTAAGTGGTAGATTTTATTTTGACCGACCGCCTTTGAATGCCGAGGCACTGCATGTTAATTCTTCTTATTTAACGGCTGTCGCTAATGATTATTCATACGATGTTATTTATGAACGATTGGTTGAAGCAAAGGGTAAAAAAGGAGATGTTCTCGTTGGAATATCTACTTCTGGTAATTCAGAAAATGTTCTTCGCGCCCTAAAAAAAGCTAAGTCTTTAGGAATGATTACAGTTGCATTAACTGGCGAAAGTGGTGGAAAGATAGCAGAATATGCTGATTTCCTATTAGCTGTTCCTTCAAACGACACACCTAGAATTCAAGAAATTCACATTTTACTTGGTCATATAATCTGTGAAATTGTTGAAAAAGAATTGTTTGGGCATCTAAATAAGTAATCATACCAGTTAATTTTTTATCCAGTATAGTTTCTCCTGTTAAGTTTATGGGAAAAAGTAAACTTAGCTATATTCTTAAACTATTTACAACTCAAAGATGAGACCTGACATTTGCTTAAAAAAAGGAATGTATCCGTTAGGTGAAAAATGATTGCTTTTTTAACTAAAAACTTATCACAGAAAAAAAACACTTCATTATTCTCAATTATATATTTTTTTATTACATTTCAAGAATGATAGAGAATTGTTCGTACAAACTAATTAACAACTTTAAATACGTGAAAAAACTAACCTTACTTATACTTATAGTTTCCTCTATAAATCCTGCTTTTTCGCAATCATCTGTATGGAAGATTGAAGGAGAAAATTCAACAATGTATATTGGAGGAACAATTCACGTATTAAGAGAACAAGACTATCCTGTAACTATTGAATTTGAAAAGGCTTTAAGTGAAGCCGATGAGCTAGTTTTTGAAACAGAAATTGATAAAATCAATAATCCGGAATTTGCAAAAAAAATGCTATCTCAAATAGCGTATAAAGATGGTAAAACGCTAAAAAGTGAACTTTCAGAAAAGGCATATAATTCGTTATCAGAAGAACTGAAGCAGTTGAATTTAAATATTGAAAATTTAGAACAATTTAAACCAATAATGGCTACCCTCTCATTAACATTGGTTGGACTAAAAAAATTAGGTGTTAAAAAAGATGGTGTTGACAAATATTACAATCAAAGAGCAAAGCTCAAGAATAAAAAAATTGGGTTCCTAGAATCTATCGATTTTCAAATGAATTTGATTACAACAATGGGAGATGGTCGAGAGTCTGAATTTGTATTATCCTCATTAAAGGATAATGAAAACATGGAAAAAGGCTTTTTAAAAATGATTTCCTCATGGAAAAAGGGTAAAACTAGTACTTTTGAAAAGCTAATATCAGACATGGAAAAAGATTACCCAGAAATACACAAGGCAATGCTTGTTGATCGGAATAATAATTGGCTTCCAAAATTACAAGCTTATTTAGCTGATAAAAAAACAGAATTTATATTGGTAGGGAACTTGCATTTACATGGAAAAAAAGGAATCCTAAGTCTTTTAAAAGCAAAAGGATATAAAATAAGTCAGGTTAACATATCAAGTAAAGAAAAGAAAATATTGGGTAAACAAAGTCCCCAAAATGAAAAAGTAAAAAATAACAATTGGAAAACAGTTAATGGAGAGATGTTCGGATTTACTGCATTAGCTCCAGAAGAAATGAGTATTTCTAACCAAAAGGTTCCTTCAGCTATTGGCGAATTACAAATGGATATATTTACATATACACCAAAAAAAGAAGACAGCAATTTAGTTTATATGCTTATTCATACAGAATATCCAGCAGAAAGTATACATTCGGATAGCTTAGAAAAAAGAAATGGTTTCTTTGAAGGTGCAATTAATGGAGCTGTAACAAATGTAAAAGGTAAATTACTTACCCAAACCGATTTAATGATTGGACAATATCCAGGTAAAGAAATCACAATAGATTTTCAACAAGGACAATACATTATCAAAATAAGAATGTACTTGGTGAAAAACAAGATGTATCTGCTACAAACAATTTCTGAGCCTAAAAAATCAGGTAACGAACTAAGCAAAAGGTTTATGACTTCTTTTAAACTAAAATAAATAATTTAATTACCTTTATTTACCACATAATTAACCTTTAATGCTTTGGCTGTTTTAAGCTCCTCTCTAACTTCATCAACAGTTCCTAACTGTGCATTCTGATCTACTTTTAAGCAAACAATCATTTGACCTGCTTTAATCCTTCCAATACCAGGCTGAGCCTGTTCAAAACTCTTCTCGATTGAAGCGCGTTTATTTTGTATAAATAAACCTATATCTGATGATTCCAAAATTGCATCATTTAGTTGAATCCTTGGATTTTCACCATAAAGTTTCTGAAGTGACTTAACAGGTACTCCAATATTTATATAAGCCGTAGGTGTTTTATCATCCAATTTACCTGTTTCAATCGCACTAGGTAAATTAACTGTAACTGATGAATCATTCGTTCTCGATTTGGTTGCAACCATAAAGAAAAACAATAACATAAAAACAATATCTGGTAAAGACGCAGTTGTTATACTTGCACCCTCTCCCTTATTTTTACCCTTTCTAAATTTAGACATGCTTCTTTACTTTTTCTTGATTGGGCTTTCTGAAACGTTCTCGTTGTAAACCATTTTAAGCATTTCTTTTTCCTCAAATGTCAAATCCTTCCAAGTTCTCCCTAACTTCCTCTTGGCTAAATCACTTCTTAATTCTCTATACGATATGGCAATCATATCCTTTAATTCAATGTAGGATTTGTATTTAACTCCTTTATCCGGTGTTATACTAATTACATGATTTGATTTTTTGAAATCGCTTCCAAAAATCTCAAAAGCCTTCATTCTTAATTTAGATTTTTTAAGTTGTTTGGTGAGCGTTCGTATTTTCACTTCACCCGCTTTTGCTAAGCGTTCCTTATTCTTATCAATAATATCCTGAAGCTCTTCTCTTGTTACAGCTCTATTCTCAGGCATATTTAAATCGTTAGAAGTATTAGAAATTTGTTCCTTCAGTAGCCTAGGAATTTCCCGCATTTTTAACCCAACTTGATTTTCGAATAAAATATCATTATTTTCATTCATAAAAATCCTAATTGCATTTCTTTCCTTTACAGGTTCAGTAATACTGTTAATTTCCGTTTTCTCAGGTAGAATCTGCAAGATCCCCTCTTCCTTCGTCATTTCTGATGTCACCAAAAAAAACACTAAAAGAAGGAAAGCGATATCCGCCATCGAGCCAGCATTTATTTCAGGAGCCTTTCTTCTTCCCATTACTTACAGTTTAAGTAGTCGTTTACCTTCAGATAAAACAATAATCACCAATGCTGAAACAGATAAAATATTTAGCGTATAAATTCCTGCTTCTGTAAGTTGACTACCTGGAATTTCTATACCTTCGTCATTAAGCGTTATATCAGAAAAACCGAAACTAATTCCTAAAATAATACACAATGAAACTGCTCCAATAACGAATTTAATACCTGTCTTAGGATTCTCCGTAAAGTTGAAAATAGTAAAACCAACAGTTACAACTCCAATAATCCAAAATAAAGCAATTGAAAAAGAGATTAGGGCTGAAACAGATAAAATATTAAACCAAACTAAAATAGCGATTAACCATATTAGTCCAATAAGGGAATATTTTCCAATTTTTAATGTGTTTTCCATACCAATGGGAGTTATATCTTAGGCTAATTTTTGTTGAACAATCTTTACAAATACATTTGATGCATTCTCCATCGCGTTAACTAAATTATCAATTTTAGCAATTATTACGTTATAAAAAACCTGTAAGAAAATTGCTACAATCAAACCTGCAACAGTCGTAATTAAGGCCATTTTAATATCTCCTGCCATCATTGCTGGCTCAATCCCTCCTGCGTCAGCAATCGAATCGAAAGCTCCAATCATTCCTAATACCGTCCCCAAGAATCCTAACATTGGTGCAAGTGCAATAAACAAAGAAATCCAAGAAATTCCTTTTTCCATTAAACCCATTTGAACTGATCCTCCAGCAATTATCGCTTTTTCAACTTGTTCAAGTCCTTCATCAGCTCTTGATAATCCGTCATAAAAGATAGATGCTACTGGACCCCTTGTGTTTCTACAAACTTCTTTAGCAGCTTCAACTCCTCCTGAAGATAAAGCGTCTTCAACTTGTTGTAAAAGCGCTGTTGTGTTCACAGTAGATAAACTTAAATAGATAATCCTTTCAATTGCAGTTGCAATTCCAAGGATTAAACAAAGTAAAACTGATATCATAAAGCCAACTCCACCCTCAATAAATCTCTTTTTAATGATTTGAGTAAAACCTGGTGCTTGACTTTCTACTATCGTAATATTATCATCTGGTACTTCATTAACTATTCCTGTACTTGAAGTAGCATTCTCTATTGCTGTATTTACAATTGTATCAGCTTTTACAATTTGAGGAGAAAATAAACCTAACATTAGCACTATAGAGAATGTTAATCTTGAAATTAGTTTTTTCATTGTAGTCTTAAATTTTACTTATTAAAAGTATGTTTGAAATAAATGTTGCCCTTTCTTATTAATTTCTTTTCTTCACGAAATTAAAAAATTATTTTTGTACTTGCAGTGTTATTACATAAATGGTTTTTTAATACCATCTTTGTAAAAATAAGTAAACCTTATTTAGAAAGGTAAAAAATATTTAGGTTAGATTATTATGGAAACAAGAAGACAACAAAAAGTAGGGACGATACTGAAACAAGATTTAGCTACATTATTTCAAAGAGAATCACGTTCTATGTTTGGAGGCGCTTTTATTACAGTAACGGTTGTTAGAGTTACTTCAGATTTGTCCTTCGCTAAAGTTTACTTGAGTATATTGGGAAATAACAGTAAAGAGGTTATAGAAAGTACCAATAAGCAAGCAAAAGAAATCAGACATATAATTGCCAAGCAAGTTAGGCATCAGATGAGAAAGGTTCCTGCTTTTCAATTTTACGTTGATGATTCACTAGATTATTATGAAGAGATTAATAACTTATTAAAAAAATAAGTTGAAGTTTCAAATATTCATAGCGCTTAGATATTTGTTTGCCCGAAAAACCAACAATGTAATTAATTGGATTACGAAAATATCAGTAGCAGTTGTTGCGATCGTTTCAGGATCATTAATTGTTATATTATCTGCGATGAACGGTTTGTCTTCGTCAGTAATGGATTTATATACGAACTTCGATCCTGATTTAAAAATTGAAGAAGTAACTAGCAATCGATTTAACCCTGATTCAATTCCATTCCAAGAGATTTCCAACATCAGAGGAATTAAATACATTGTCCAATCTATCGAAGAAACAACACTTTTAAAATATGGTGACAATCAAGAGGTCGCTACCGTAAAAGGAGTTTCTAATGATTTCCCCAGAATGACAAATATTGAAAGTTCTATAATCGACGGTTACTACGGGATTTTTGTTGGTGGAGCGGAAGAATGTGTTTTAGGTTTTGACTTAGCAATGAAACTTGGTGTAAATACTGATTCCAATTACCCGATTCATATGTATATACCTAATTTAATAGGCTCATCTGTAGGGCCTGGAGAATTGTTCAGAGAGACCGTTTCATTGCCTCGTGGATTATTTGACATTAATTCTGATTTCAATAGAAAATATATTATTGTTTCAATAGATAAAGCGCAAAAACTATTGCGTATTAATAATGAAATCAATACAATAGAAATTGGTGTAGACAGTAATTTCGATGTTGAAGTTATTCAAGAAAAAATTAAAGAATTAATTGGTAAACAATTTTCAGTAAAAACACGTTTCGAGCAAAATGAATTTTTGTTTAAATCTATCAACGCCGAAAAATGGATTACTTTATTAATTTTAACACTCGTAATTGTTCTAGCAATATTTAATGTAATGGGATCATTAACAATGTTAGTAATTGATAAGAAAAAAGACATCTTTATTTTCCAAAGTATGGGCGCAACACTAAAAAATGTACGTTCAATTTTTTGGATAGAAGGTTTACTAATTACTTTTTCTGGAGCATTTATTGGCTTAACTGTTGGTTATTTATTAATTATTGCTCAATTAAAATTTTGCTTTTTCGCCTACGGTTCTGGGGGTCGACTAGAATGCTTCCCTTTTGAAGTGCAAACAAAGGACATACTGATTATTTTAGCTATTGTGAATACAATTGGGGCATTAGCGTCTATTGTTCCTGTAAAGAGGATTAAATAGGTTATTAAAGTATGATTTGTTAGAAAATTAAACACTGACCTGTGTTTTCTTATTATTCAGTATTTATCTTTAATAAATATGTTACCACCAAAACTTAAAATTGGAGACAAAATTGGAATTGCAGCTTTCGCAAAGAAGATTTCTATTTACGAAATTCAGAACGCAATTGCAGAATTTAAAAGTTGGGGATTAGAAGTTGTTGTTGGAGATACAATAGGAGCTAGTTGGAACCAATTCGGTGGCAATGATGAACGGCGGAGAAATGATATCCAATCTATGATTGATAATCCGGAAATTAAAGCAATTATATCTGCTAGAGGTGGATATGGGTCAGTCCGAATTATTGATGATGTTGACTTTTCCTCTTTTAAGTATAATCCAAAATGGATCATCGGTTTTAGTGATATTACTACTTTTCATACACATATTCATGCAAATTTCCATACACCAACAATTCATGGAACAATGCCTGTTTTTTTTCCAAATAACTCCCCAGAGAGTATTACTTCTCTAAAAGTTTTATTGATGAATGGAATCATGGACTATACTGAAGAAGCCCCAAATAATAATTTGTGTAAAAACGGAGAAACAACTGCAGAGATTATAGGTGGTAATTTATCAATATTATATAGCAATTGTGGAAGTAAGTCTAGTGTGAATACGAAAGGTAAAATTCTTTTTATAGAGGATTTATGTGAATATCTTTATGCTACCGACAGAATGTTGCAAAACTTGAAAAGGAACAACTTTTTCGAGCACTTATCAGGTGTTATTATTGGCTGTTTTTCAGATATGAAGGATGGTCATGTTCCTTTTGGAAAAACAACGGAAGAAATGGTTTTTGAATATTTTAAGCATTTAGATATTCCGATTTTTTCTGGTTTTCCTGCTGGACATATCGATAACAATAAAGCGTTAATATTTGGTCAAAAAGTTCATATGAAAGTGAATAATGGTATAATTAATTTAAATCTTTAAAATAATGACTTGGTTAATCATCATATTCGTTATTATCATTATCTATATTGTATTTGGCCTACTGCTGCCAGCTAAAGTCTCTATGCTAGCTTCACGAAATATGAGTGGTGAGGCAGAAGACATTTATAAAATGATTGAAGATTTTAATAATTGGAAGGAATGGGCGATTTGGAATGAAGACGAAACTATGGATATTACCATTTCAAATCAAACAGAAGGAATTGGTGCTTGGTATCGTTGGAAGAGTAAAATCAGAGAAATTAAAGATGGATTAATTATTTTAACCGATGCCCAACCAAATAAG
>Ga0115000_10002876_pt1 | contig 14592 bp, 16 predicted proteins | sample ArcticOcean_MG_C_6_FD_89690 | JGI IMG/M metagenome (GOLD analysis project Ga0115000, IMG submission 89690) | Marine microbial communities from western Arctic Ocean - ArcticOcean_MG_CB8_128 | ecosystem: Environmental > Aquatic > Marine > Oceanic | place: Arctic Ocean: Canada Basin | collected...
TCCCATAAAGTATCTTGTTGAGCCTAATGGCTTCCATGTTCTGTTATGTGCTGCCATTAACAGATCAAACGGTATGAGTGAGTCACCTATGTCGAGGAACTCTCCCTCTACTTCCTGGGTATACTCCTCCTGAGATAATGATTTAACCTGTTCAAGGAACAGTGGATCTTCAGCAATCTTTGGGTTATCTACAGATCTTACGTGAAATTCCTTCCATAGTCCGTCTGGATTCTTTGGGCGTGACTGCTGACTTGACTCATAGAAATAACCCTGCTTGCCAAACGGTGTAGATGTTAGCCATACATTCGCCTGCGTTGCCATACCGGAAGGTAGGAATGCTACCATGATACTACGTTTAATGAAAGCACATTCGTCCGCAATGATTACATGTGGAGAGTAACCTCTCAGTGTAACACCAGTCTCACCTGTTGCTCTGACGAATATTTTAGTTATGCCACCTTTATTTAGCCATTGAATCCACATCTCTGTCTGAGTACTTCTTACAACATAGTTTGACAGGAATGCACTGTTTTTAATCAGTGTTCTGATTCTATCGAACATGATACTTGCTTGGTTTTGGGTAGGTGCTGCTATGATAATGACTGCTTCCTTCTTTTCCCTGGCGTCCTTACTTAGGATAGGCGCAAAGAAACTCCAATGTATTGCCTTTACTGCAGTGGTCATTGTCTTGCCGGCCTGACGTCCTGACCTGTACACTATGAATCTCTCCTTACTGTCTGCATACGCTGCATTATACTTGAATAACTTGTGACCTAGCATAACCTCACTGAACTTAGACGGGCTCTTGGCCATGTCTGCAACCATGGTCATCAATGACTCACGCTTCTTAGTGATATCTCCCGATGGTTTAGGCATTAGTCTTTAATCTCCAACTGTCTGAACAACTCTTCCAGGTCACCATTCTCATCGAATGATTTCTTTTCTGTGACAGTGATCTTGCTTCCTAACTCAACCAACAGTTTTGCTATATTAAGGAAGGCATTCTGCTGACTGATAGAGTTTCTGTCTGGTATGTTACCATCCATCTGTGCTTGGACCAGGGCAAGGAAGACATTCTCTCCCATCTCTTTGGCCATGGTATCAAGTAACATCTTGAGATCCTCTGGATTACGTGTGTTAATTTGATCTAAAAATTGTTTAATATCCTTTCTGATTGCACATGCTGCGTCCTTTTCATACTTTGGACACCTTCCATTACCACCCTCCTCTTCTGATCTATAGATACACTTGTTACATTCGGCAGGCAGTTTGGCATACTTTAGATGTTTGGCGCTGTTGTATGGGCTTACTGTCTTATGTTTATTTACCTCTACTGTATTGTCTGGTTTAAGCCTGATAGAGCCCTCCCGATTAATCTTAGCCTTAACCATAACCAATATACGGAACAAAGATATATAAGGCTATCTATTTGAAGTTATCATCATAGCATCCAACATCGTAGAACATTGGCATATAATATAATACAAGAGGTGCTAATGTTAATGCTGCAGACTCACCATTTACTAAATCCTTTGGATCTAATCCTACTTTACTTAGATATATTAGGTTCTTTTGACATGCTAATTGTATCATTGATGAATTTGATCTTCCTTTATCTCCAAATTCTATCTGTTGACCCTTCCATACGTCTGTCTTTCTTCCTCTAACTCCACTTGTCCACGTACTACTATCTATACTGTCCACTATGCAGTTTCTTTCCTTTGTCCATCTACCTTTGGCCAGTCCATGATATGAGTTACTATTTGGCAGTTGTCTTAGTTGTAAATCCTCGTCAATTCTATTTTTTGTCTTACCTAATGCATATCTATTGCCTTTGTAATTTGGTTTGAATATTGACAATGACTGCATATAGTTTTGGTGAAGTATAGGTATCAACTTGTCATTAAACTCACTACCCTCTTTCCAGTTTTTATAATTTTTAAGAGCATCATTTGAGTCGTCATACTGTAATGCCTCATGCTTCCAGTCCTGAATGAACTCATGATATTTGTCTTTATCACTTCCAAATCCTGGACCTAAAATAACATTATCAAATCCTTCTGATAACTTGTTTGCTCTATCTCCAGTATACTTGTACGTCAGCATTATGTTCCTTGCACCTACCCTTCTTAATGCAGATGCCTGTGTCTTGTTATTAGCATTAAAGTAGAACTTCATTTTGTAAGTTTATCCATACACTTTTCACACACTGTAGAGTCATCTCTAAATGGTTTTGTGTTTCCCAATGCCCAACACATGTCACATATATTCTTACTCATCTTTGAAACCCTTCCTCTTGTATTCTCTAAGGTCAGGTGGCAGGGTCAGTGATCTTAGATGTTCCTCCACTTTTCTTAATATGATATTGGTCTCTCTAAGCTCGTCTAATATCTTGTTCATTACACGAAGCATTAATCAACCCTCTCGAATTTTAATGCTAACGTATGTCTTACACCAGTGCATTGTCTTGTTGGTGATCTTCCAACATGACTAATTCTAGAGTCAGCCAATGCTATCCTACCACTCTTTGGCAATACATTAACAACTGGTTCTCCTTTCTCATAATACACTGTTTCACCACCCCACTCTTTATCCCATACTTCATTTATATAATACAATACCGTAATTCCTCCAACATCAGAGTCTATATGTATTTCAGACATGTCACCAAATGTTTGAGCATTAATTCTAGCACTTTGTAACTTAACATTAATATCAAACTTTTCATATATCTTTTCAACAATTTGTTTGTAAAATTTGGTTGATATTATATCTTCTAATTCAAAGTTTGCACTGTAGAATAATTTGGTTTCATCTTTTGAATATTCCTTTCTTTGGAATACACTTTTTGTATTTTTCACTGCTATATCAAACACCACATCATCTGTAAACATATTATCATATACGTATATTTTTTTATCATCTACAATGTATGATTTCTCTGTCATTTGTCCTCTCCAAAGCACTGGTTAATCCAAGGACACATACCATCACATAAGAAACACCTGGTTCTTTCTGGCAGTTCCTTGGAGGCCAAAGATGATTTGATAGCACGTGCATTAGTGATCATCATGTTAAGGTATTCCTCCGGCTTGCCTAGTTTGTATGTTATAGGTACTGGGATGTCCCTCTTCTCCTTGCTTATGCTGTTACTAATATAAATATTGCAGCCCCGTTTGGCTTTTCTACCATAGCATTTGTCCAATAGAACGGCATAACAGTTGATCTGTGTTATATGACCTTCACTTGCCTTTGAAGTTGCTCTACTAAAGTAGTCTATACTTCCTGTGGTTTTTTTATCTACAATAGTTAGCTCTCCATCTATCTCTAAAATATCGTCAGCACTACCATATATAATATCCAAATGTTTAGGATCATCTGGTTTCATTGCCTTGGCTTCTTCATATGTAACTACCTTGTCTTCCTCGTAGTTGTAACCAAAAAATGTCTCGTTATCATCTGGGTTGGTTGACATATTAGTCACCTTGTGAACTGCCTGACCATAGAACATGGCTTTCATATCCTCTGTAGTCATCTGTTTAAATTCATGCGGTACAAACTTACCATACATTACGTTTCTCATACAAGGTTTTATTAAATCTGAAACATGTATCACACCTAAACGTTCCGTTCCCATTGCAACCATTTGTGCTTTTCTATATGCAAAATATGCTTTCTTATTTACGTCACTATTTAATATCATAAGTATATTATGTGAAATGACAATATAAACCTATGGTATTTCTACATTAGAAGACATTGAAATTCTATCTTCGTTTTTAAATGTGGGTTCTGTCCAATGTAACCACCAACCAGGAGTTAATATCATTGTTCCTTCTTCAGGTTTAATTATATGGTAAGATACATCAGAATATACATTAGAACTATGGGCAGGATTCATGAATGATATAGATGTGTCTTCTGGCACACTGACATATACATTAAATATTAATGGTATACCAGGATGAAAGTGTGGGCTATGCCATGATTTATCTTTTCTTATATTTACCCAACCTTTAAAGTTAAATATATCTGAATGTTTAACACTATCATAAGTATTCATAAATTCTTTTACCATATCAATCTGTAACATGTTAAGTTCTTTTATTTCAGGAAAGTCCCAGTTATAAAAATCATATGTATTCCACTCATCTACTGATTTATCTTTGTCTAAACAAATCTTTCTCAAACCTTCAGTTAGTTTTTTTGGTAATGTTGTTTTTAAATAACCGTTAACAAATGGGTTTATTTTTTCAAATCTATTTGACAATGTCATCTTTAGCCCATGCATTCGGACCCCCCTTCTCTACATAATGAACAAATACCTGACTATGTTTATCTCCTTTAAACTTACTACGCCAATGTGATAATTCGCATCCTCTATATAGAAGGCCGTCTCCTGGATTTAAATCAACTTTAACAGGATTTTCATATCTGTCTAATATCCATATTGGCCATTTGTCTCCACCTAAATCTATAGTTACTGACACTTCACACGCAGGTCTGTCTCTATGCATCGCTAATATGTCATCTTTCTTATACGTTCTTGCAAAGGAATATGTCTTGTATAGATCTAATTTAGAGTTGTCTTCAATTCTAGGAAGTAAATCTACCTGAAAACTCTTCATCAAATCACCTCCATAAAATGAAGGAGATCCTACTGCTTGTGGACATGTAACAGTATATCCACCATCATCCACTCCTTTCTCAACCCTATCACTTAAATGAATGTTCAGTCTTTCTATCTCCTCTGATGTTATCAAGTTTCTAACTATAAGAAATCCGTCTTTGGAAAATGTCATCTAAAACCAATCCAACAATTAACTGAAAATCTACCTTTATTAAAATCACTCGGTGAAGTAGTAGGTGAAACTCTATGAGGTACATGTGATCCAAATATAATTGCCATGTTATTCTCTGGTTCTATATCTATAACCTTTTGAGTTTTATCAATTGGATTACCCTTGTATATTGGTGATCTTGTTACGCTTAAAATTCCTCCTGTATATGGCTTTGGTTCTTCATTAAAATAATATACCATTGTAACTCTTCTCGTCTTACTGTCAAATGCGTCTATATGATAATTATATTTTTGTCCTTGATCTCCATACCTGCTTACCTGTGTCTCATGATAATTTGTGTGTGCAAACTCATTTATAGGATATGGTGCACTTGCCATAGACTCTTTAAATTCATCATTATTTGAAAACAGACCATCTATGGATTCTAATAGTATGGATTTTGTTCTGTCATCATACATATTATCATAAAACGCCACCAAGTTAGTTCTAAATTCACTTACTTTCTCTTTGTCACCTCCTCCTGTCACAGCATATGAGAACTCTTTCTCGTTAGAAATTGATTCTGCTAAAATTTTCTTATTAACTTCATTGCTGAATAAATCTCTTATTATAATAACAGGTATAGGCTCGTATATGATCTCAAATTTCATAATAACTATATGTGTTACACTCTATTTTAATGTTCCTTTCTTCAAATCATAAAAAGGAACTAGTCTTCCGTAAGGAACAACACGTATATTTGTCATTGTTTGATCATACACTGATAGATCATAAGGCATTCCTAAATTTAAAATAGGATCATGTTTTATTTCTATATCATGCATGTATTGTTTTTTAAAATCCCAACCACAATGCTTACATTGACCAATTACTACTAATAAATCATCGGTATTTGGATTAGGCCTATGTAATGAATCATCATCCCATTGAATGGAATGAATGCATTTATTCTTTTTCTGATCTGGCATCAGCGTCAGCCTCCTCCCATTTCTCTTTAATTTTATACATTTTTATCTGTTGTGAAACTGCCATTATAGATAACTTTGAGATATCTATAACATGTTGTACCTTAATCGGTTTTATTCTCTGCGACATATTTTTTGAATCCGTTGATCAGTTCAACGTTAGCGTTCATAAGATCTTTTATTGTTTGGTAATTTTGAATTACAGTGTCTAATAGTTCTTCTAAATCATATCTTCTATCCATGTATATGTTACATGAATCTCCCATATAAATGTTAACTATACATTTTGTTTAATTAGGTTTCCAGATGCTCCGGCAGAACCGTTGTTAGATGCAGGTCCTGGTGACGTTCCACCTGCTGATCCAGAAGCTCCAGGTGATGCACCTGGGCCTGGACCATTACCATTTCCACCGCTGCCGCCGCCACCGCCAGATGTAGTTGCTGTTGCACCGGCTCCACCGGCTGCGCTTAGAGTACCAGTTTCTACTAATGATTGATAAATGAAAAACAATGTGCCGCCACCGCCTCCACCGCCGCCACCGGATCCTCCAGCTGCGCCGCCGCCACCGCCACCTGCTGATGGTACGTACTGGGATGATCCTCTTGTGCCGCCTGTGCCGCCACCATTTGATACTCCAGCAGATCCTGCTATACCTGCTGCGTCTAGAGAACCTCCTGCGTTTATAATTACATGTTTAGCTATTACTACCAATGTTCCTCCTCCACCTCCACCTGCACCACCGACAGACGATCCTCCGGCTCCGCCAGCCATGCCACCACCATAACCATTTGTTGGTCCACCTGCACCGCCTCCACCGCCAGAGGCTGCACTGGCACCGGCTCCACCGCCTGCACCGTTAGATGTTGCCCTTGTAGATGCTGTTAGATAGTCTAACACACTACCAAAACATGTTGCTTGAGTTCCTGCTGAACCTGAAACTCCTGCTATGGCACTTCCTGGTGATCCACCTGCACCACCTGGACGTCCTGGTCCTGAAGGTGCCCAACCAGGTGGAGTTCCTCCGGCTCCTCCGGCTCCGCCAGATGCGCCGCCTCCTAATCCACCTGCACCACCGAGTCCTCCTCCGGTACCTGCACTACCTGTACCACCTTGTGCACCGGCATTTCCTACTCCGCCGGATCCGCCAGGTCCCTGAGAAGGGCCAGGTGCGCTGGTACCACCTGAAGCAGTGGCTCCTGATCCACCAGCACCGCCTGATGATGGTACAGTTATAGTACCATTCACTGTCAATGTACCTCTTACGTATATCATTGCAGGATCTTTGTTACCAGCTCCAAACGTTAAAGTCTGGCCGGCATCAATTGTTAAATTATTATAATATTTTTTTGTCGATAATGTCGTGCATGTTGAAATAGTAACGTCACCGTCTCCTCCACCACCAAACAACCAACACGATCTCATATTACTATCCATGACTTTTACAAACGTTGTTTGATCAACCGCTGTTACCGATGAACCGTTAGTTGTTGCCTTTGCAATTAACATTGAATCAACTGGAGTTGTTCCTGTAGTATTGAATGCCATACACCATGCCTGTGGTTCACAGTTTCCATCTCTAGTCACCGTAGTATATATATAATTAGTAGAACATGCTGTTAAACCAGATAAAGTTTCACCTGTTGATGATTCCACATATAGACCATTTAGATGTAAACTACCTGCACTAACAGTTATTGCTAACCCACTACCTGCTGCTACACAAAAACCAGTTACTATGTGATCAGGTTCGAAATCAAAATATTTTTCCCAATCAGATGCTTCAACAACCTTTGCTGATATATTATCAGAACGGGGGATTAATATCCTTGCCATCTATAACGTCAACTGCCATTCAACTATTGCTCGTTTGGAAACATCTTTAACCAATGGTGATGCGTCTATTTGTCTAGCCCATAAACCTGATCCATCTGCTGGGCTACTAGTTGGTGAACCTTGATCATCACATACACCTAACTCGTTCCAAGTGAAATTGGCTTGTGAGAAACCAAAGTCAGTAGTTAGAAATAATGTAGGTCTTACGTATGTTTTATCTGCAGCTAATATAGGTTTCCAGTATTTATTTGAAGCGGCAACCATATCTGTATCTCCTAATGCTGCTGCTTGAGTAGAGTCTCCTATACCAATTGCTCCTGCAGTTCCACCACATGTTAAATCACCTAATGTTCTTAAAATACTATCTTTACCTACATTAACCACTAAATTATCAAAAGTTGTATCTTTTATGAGTTTTTCTGACCCATCTGACTGTTTTTGCCATGCTCTAATATGTACCTTTCCTTTCATGGCTTTTAATCGTTCTTCAGTCATATATATACCTATACCGAAAGAATATATAAGTTTTATCTAGAATCTCTGATAACCAATCAAATATATGACTAGCCCTTTCACGTCTGTTCCAACTGCATCTAAATCAAAATTAATAACTCCGTTTATATCCAATGTTGTGTCTGATATTACCACTGGTACGGCTGCTGTTCTTGATGTCTTTTCACCTACATCTATTGTTAATGCTGTTGACAGTATATCTAGATTATTTTGCTGTATTTGAAAACTAGGGGTCCCCGATGAAGATGTTATGGCGACTGTGGCAAATATCTCGGTTATTGTGAAGTTATATGGCATTTGGAATTCTTTCTGAGTACATCCTGTGGCTATTGCAGTCGCTGAGTCTCCAAAGTCTATCTTAAAGGTCTCTCTTACTGCCTGTGATTCATATTTTGTGCATGTTAGATTATATACTAGTTGGTCCCCCTTTGCAGCACCTGTACATAGTAACGTATTGGTAGAGTTAAGGTCTAGAGTCTTATTGGTTAAGGTAGCTGCAGCTGTATTAAATGTGAATGTATCAGTTGTTCCTAAAGCAGGTATGGTGGCCACTGAATCTGCGGCAAGTATGGTGGTTTTTATTCTTATATTATGACATCCTGCATTGGGTTCCTGTAAATATAAAGCGGTATTACCTGCTGAATCTGATTGAAATTCCCATAAATTTGACTCGTTTATACATATAGTACTATTACCAAGGCATGATATATTTGTATTCTGATTATTATATAATCTGGCAAATCTTCTTAGATCAGGTGCACCATATTTAGTGCATGTACCTGTACAAGTATCAGTCTTTTCAGGCCAATTGGTCATATATATATATGGTTTCTAAATATTTAAAGAATTCCATTATATTGTAAATCCAGAAGTGGTAAATCCAGATGTCATGAATCCACTAGGTGTCTGAAGTGTTCCATACACACCTTCTCCACCATAAGTGAAAACAGTACTATAATATGCAGGCAATACCACAGTAATGGTAATTGTTGGTGTTATTGCCACTGTTTGAGCAAATACTATTCCTTGTGAAGCGGCATTTATAATATTTACATCATCAGATATGACCATCAGTTCCTCTACCTGTTCAGAATCTTTTATGTCCTTGATCTCTGTCAGTGCTGACTCCAAATCGTGAATCTTTTCTATTATGGCTTTTTCATATTCAAGGTCATCAAATCTAAACTCTCCTGCAAGTATTACAGTCTTCATCTCTGGATACAACCAAGTCAATGATTTTACTACATAGTCATCATCTATGCTTTTTATACTGTTTACAACTCTAACAACATCTCCTTCAGATAATGAATTCTTCATTACTCCTAATTCTATTTTTAGTGACGTCCTAATATTTTTATACCTGTTAAGATATCCATTGATGAATCTAACACCATCGTTTCTGGTTCTAATCCAGGGCATTACCAATCTCTTACTATGTCTACCATGTTCTGTTATACTGTCTTGTTTTTCTCCTCTAATTAATAATGGAACCTCATATTCATATGCTATTACAACTGAATGACCTATAGTAGGTGCAGTATGCAATTCTATGGTTTTACCTATAATACACGTATCATACTCCTCCTCTGCTTCTAATTCAGTTCCGTTTACTTTTACACTAGTTGATATTGCACCATATGCTAACACATAATCAGTTTGACCTGATGAAGCTGTGAACGTCTCAGTTTTATCATATCTCTTAGTCTCTCCTATGATTACAAGGTCATTTACTATTTCAGTGTCATCGTTAACGCATTCAAAGTTTCTTGCATTTCCACCATGTGTAAACACAAAACATGTCTCATTGAATGAAGTGTCATGTAAGTGGAATTGTTGCAACGCGTCAGTATTGAATGTTTTACCTGTTAACTGACTTAGATCTCTTATAACATCTATGAGTTTACCATCAGCGTTAAATCTATTTATCAGGATTCCTGTAGGTGTTCCATGTATATGTGGAAATAATATACTGTTATTCCTAATCAGATCATCTATGATGAACTCTGGAGTTTTACTTATGTATGCCTGTGCTCTTACTTCTGTCTCTCCTAATGCTTTTCCAAATGACTGTACTAATACTTCTTTATGTGTTATTTTTTTATCTACTTTAGTAGCGAATCCCCCGAATTTCATTATTGATGATGCGGTAACACATGTATACAGCCTTTCAGACTGTATTACAGGTAACGCCCTATTATACATTCTTATAGAATCTATATCTCCAGTAAAATATACGGTATTATTATGATTAGTTCCTATCATTGTATCAGGACTTGTCAATGTAAGGTTAGAACCTATAGTTGCAGTTGCTTTTTCTACATTATTTACTGATAAATGCACTATATTATCTTCAGTCCTATGAACCCTAACTAAATGCCAAGCAAAGTCATTATATAATGTTCCAGTTGTTTTAAGAATGTTACCGTCTATTTGGGCCACTATGTCCCCTGTTGCTAGTTCATTAACTGATATAGCAAATCCGTTACCTGATAAAGTTCTTCTAGTAATTAAATACCCATTATCAGTGCCTTGCCACCTGGCCCATACTTGTATATCAAATTGTCCTGTAAAATCATGATTCACTGTATACGGTATCTCATAAAAGGAATCAACACCATTGAATCTAGACGCATTTCCACTTCTACCTGCAACCTCTTCTGTAACACCTTCAAGGTACAAAGATCCTATTTCTTCTGCTGTTAACATTCTAGAATTCCATATATTTACATGATCCATACTTCCAGTGAATTTAGATGAGCCATCCGCATATGCACCTACAGTTACAAGTTCAGTATTTATCACTGTAGATGTAGCATTAGCATATACAAGTCCTACTGAGTCTGCGTTTCCATTAATATATATCTTAACTGAAGCAGATGCATCACCTGGTACGCCGTTATAAACTACAGCTATATGTGTCCAAACACCAGTATTGACTGGTGTATCACCTCTAATTCGTAATTCATTACTAGTTGCAACCTTTGTCAGTGTAAGATTAACTCTTCCACTTGAATCAAGATCCATCTCATATCCGACTGACGTTGTGCCACTTGCTTTTTTGGCAATTATAGGTACACTTGCTGATGTTGTTTTAATCCACGCTGACATTGAAACTCTTGATGTTATATCATTATTGAATAAATCAGTCTGACTAAAAGTTACATAATCATTTGTACCATCAAATACCAATGCCTTGTTACTTACTTTGCCTGTCTCAGTTGTAAGTGAACCTGCTACACTTGCAACAGATGTATTAAACCCTGCATTCACAGCTGATATTGCCGTACAACAGTATACCAAACTAGTGTTTATTCTTGGTCTAGAAATAGAACCGTATGCATTATTACATAAACCTGATTCATCCCTAGCACTTCCTTGAAAATTATATGCCCCTATCAACCCACATAAGTCAACTGCATCTTGTAATATAGTTATCGTGTCACCTATAGAAACTGCCACACATGTTGGGAAAAATAACTTAGACTGATCGGTTGCCCTCTCTCCTTCTCTTGTAACCTCAGTCTGTTTTACTTTAACTGATGTATTATTAACTAATACTTTTACTCTTGCCATTAAGCCTCACCAGCAACAACATTACCTGATAGAAAGTCCAAACGAGCATTGTATGTAACCGGGGTTGATGCTGACTTGTTAAAAGTTATACCTCTAACTACTCCAAATCTTGTAATACCGTCTACGGTTATAAGATATGAATCTTCAATACTGTTTGTCTGGAACGTATTGAGCCAAAAATCTAGTTGTTCTTGAACAGTAAGTATAGCGCCATATCCAGTCCCACTACGACCTCCTCCAGCTGTCACTATACCAGCAGTCTCACATTTAACTGTAAATGATATTGCTATTCCCAACTGGTTTCCTTCAGCCTTTACCAATATATTACATGTGTCTCTCAACTCTGGTATAGGCATTCCTTGAACAGGGGTTTTCATGTCAAAATCAAGTGAGCAAAAGTTTGTTATTGTGACTATGTCAGCGTCTTGAAACAGGTATGTCTGTGACCATGTATAACATGAATTAAAAATAACCGTCTGTAATGACGTGTCAGTGCTGCATCCAGAAACCTTCTTAATAGTTATGTCTGACATTATACAATACCTGCCCTTGCCGTTGACTCTTTAAGCATCCTTAGTATTGCCGGTTTGAGTTGTCTCTCTATATCTCCTGTGTTACTGGCGTTAATGGTAATGTTGAATGTAGAGCCCCCTCCGTTATTAACAGTTCCACCTACTCCTGGGGTTACTGTTTCAGGACCTGACTCACCAAACATATATTGCTGACCACTTTCTCCTATACCAAATATCTTCTCACCTATTATACCTCCTTTTGCCATCTTTGTAATTGATAGTATGCTCTTACCTCTGTATAATTCTCCTCTTGCACGCATATCACTAAGATGCTTATAAGAGGTTGGATCAAGTCCCTGGGTTTTTGATGTTCCATCTCCAAATGTTATCTTATACATAGCTTTTGCTGCAGCATCAACTTCTCCAGGACTAAGAGAGGCTCCTGCCATTTTAGCTGCTGCTGCCGCCATACCTGGGTATTTTGTTGCACCAGTTTCAGTTTTAATATATGATGCCTGTTTCATTATACTGGCAAGATATTTTTCATGTCGAGAAAAGTTATCCACTGCATTTTTCATAGTAGCAGCAAGTGTGTCAACACATGTTGCTACAGTGTCGAAATTATCAGCCATATCAATACCGGCAGCCTGGACTTCTTCAGATGATTGCAATGTTTGACAAAATGCTGAGTCTATTTTATCTGCTTTAGATTCAGTTTCAGATGCCAATGAATGTATCTTTTTCCATTCATCCTGTACTTTTGAACCCCATTTTTCTGACTCTGCTATTGCTTTACTATAAATCTCCATACCTTCTCTAGTTTCAGTAGCATAATTATAATATTCTGCCTTGTCCTGTTGATAACATTCTTCTCCACTAGATACTTCCCAATTGTCCAAACCAGTATTTGTCCTATACCTTTCTGATGTATAACATTGTCCCATATCACCAGTTGCCATAGGACCAACCATTCCACATCTGGAACCTACCTGTGGACCTTGACAAGATCCTCTACCAGCTTTAGTTTCTGCTGCTTCTGCTAATATTTTTTGTGCTGTTGGACTTAGACCTGTTATAATCACATTTCCATCTTTATCAAGACCTGCTTTTCTAAGACGTTCATCCATTGCAGCTTTTTCTTTATCCTGAGCTGCTTTTTCTATTCCCTGTGATCCCATAACTTCTATGATTTTCTTTTCATAATCAGAGTTTTTTTCTACACATTGATTCCTATAGTCCTGTGCTATTTCTGATGCTATATCAGCTTGTTGCAAGTCGAATAATGCTGCTTCTGCTTGCTCTTGTGCTAGTTTTAACAGTTCAGTAGTATTTTCTGCTGTTTTTTGTTGTGATTCATTACCTACTATCACTGTGTCTTCCAAGTCACTAACTTCATCACCGGCTTCTTTAATTTGCTCTATTACTTTATCTGTCTTTTCATTGCCAAGATTTAATTCTGCAGTTGTCACGTCTTGAAGTTTTTGTAAATTTTTACCAATTTCTGTATCTTCAATACCACCTAAAATACCACTAAATCCTGGGTATTTTGAATCAGTAATTTGTTTATTATTTAAGTACTCAGCTTCATTTTGATCATTTTCAAGTTTCTTTTGATCTTTAGTCAACCAAAATGATAATGAAACACCTACTTTCTGAAATTCATGAACAAGATGATTCCATCCATTTTCCAATGAACCCATTAATGGATCAAGTATTGCTCCTTTTAAGAATGCTATTGGGTTTGTAAATAATAATAATATAATCTTTCCCATTTTAGTACCCCATTCCTTTGCTAATCCAGCACCTTTTTTATATGCAGGTATTGCTACCTCCTTTACAAAATGTAAAAGTAACGGTCTTAACATAAATCCAATAAAGTCACCAATAGGTCTGAGGATAAGCATGACTCCCACGTTTAATAATTTTAACATTGATTTTAACATCGGGGATGAGTCTACAATCATCTTTCCTAGTCCGGCTCCACCTGCCAATGCAGCACCTATGCCTGCCAGTTTGACTAGCTGTGGTACCTTACCGGCCACTCCGCCTAATGCACCCATTGCTTTACCACTCTTACTTTTTTTATCATTTCCTTTGAATTTACCGTAACTTCCTGCCATCATTTTTCCTACCCTGTTATTCTTTCCGAAGTCCTCAGTTTTATCCATAATTGAATTAAACGTATTTTTGTTACTTTCTGGTCTTTTTCCTCTATTAATATTTGCCATAGGACCTGGACCCCATGACGAATTTGCCGCATCCCATGTGCTCTGTGCATCCTTTGTTTTTGTACGGGCCGAACGTGCACCTGCAAGTTTTTGGAAACCTATATCCATTCCAGTACCTACTGCACCACCGGCTCTGCCTCCCATTAACCTACCTAATGATCTAAA
>Ga0115000_10002878_pt1 | contig 14588 bp, 10 predicted proteins | sample ArcticOcean_MG_C_6_FD_89690 | JGI IMG/M metagenome (GOLD analysis project Ga0115000, IMG submission 89690) | Marine microbial communities from western Arctic Ocean - ArcticOcean_MG_CB8_128 | ecosystem: Environmental > Aquatic > Marine > Oceanic | place: Arctic Ocean: Canada Basin | collected...
ACCGGTAGTAAGTCCCCTGTGTCTGCCTTTTCTCCAGCATCTGCTTCATCGAGAGAAGGAGGTAAAACATGCCCGATTGACGCAGCATATTGTGGGCTATTGACGTCGCTTTCAAACGGATCTAATCCAGCGCGTCCGGTGATAGTCATAGTAGAGGGAAGTGCCGAGTCTGTTTGGCAACTAAAGGGTGCCACACTCACATCTCGCTCCATATCTCCATCGAGCAAAACCAAGCCAGGAGTAAAGGAAACTGGCGCACTGCGGTCACCTAGGGCCCATAATCTCGCCATCCTTTGACGAGCGATTACTGTGCGACCAAGTTGGGGCATCAACCAATGCCTGAGGTGAACCTCTCTTGAATGATTTGAATACTGATGATTGGCAGCCAAACAATATGCGCAGCCTGATTGTAGGATTTCTCGTCCTTGTCCTTTGCGTCCCAACTGTCATCGCTAGTACCACATATAGTTCGGTAGAGGGTCACGCTTGGACTAATTGTGATGGTTGCAATTACATTGTTCGACAAAACAATAACACTATTGCTGAAGGAGACACATTGGATTTCCAGGTAGAAAATGGTACTGTTGAGATAGAGAATGCTAGCCAAGGTATCATCATCATCCCCAATGTCATTGATCCAAGAGACACTAGACCAACTCCAAGCGAAAGCGCACAAAGTGAAACATTATTCATGCACACTGAATGTCCTTGTGAAGAAGCGACTATTATCTCGAGCGACCTACCGTCTGACGATGTCGATGTGTTGGTATTCGACATTGATGAGGAATGGAATCTTGAAGCAGAATTAATCGCCACTTCCAATGATATTCTAATCGAGTTCTATTTACAATCTGCACAAATGGAAAACAAATCTGCAGTTGAGATTAGAACCGCAACTAATTCCACCCCTGGGCTACAGCATCAACCGGTTTTCATCGAATCATCAAACTCAAGAATAATTGTCGAAATCACATCCCAATCTCCTGATACCGTCTATTCGTTGAGTTTTAGAGGGCATCAGGTTTCGAATGCTAGTCATTTTGATGTCGATGGCCAAATAAGTAGAATCGGTAGAAGCATATTGACACTACCATTACTACAAACTGAGAAACTGATGATCCAATCTGATGTCGCCTTTCATTTCGCCTACTTCTATGGCGATAACATTAGTGGAGTTGTTGAAAAACCTGCTGGCAATAGTGCTATTTGGGGAATTCCGATGATGGATGGCATAAGCATAGTCGCAAATACCTCTGGAAGATGGACTATGTCGTTTAGCAAATCATTGCATCATGATGTCACCATCGGAATTGACGCACCCAATTTGTTACCTCAAACTAATATTACCGATAACAGTTCATGGCCCGTTCTACCTTTGGATGGTAACACTGTTAATGCTGAAATATCTCTGGCCATTAATGACTACAGCGATATCTTCCGCATTGAAACTACAGGTTGGCCTGAATCGATCCATATGGTGCAAGTCATGATCGAAGGTAATGTAAGTTCACTTGAGGTTACGATTTGGGACATGAATCAGAAAACATGGCAACCCATTTCCATTACCAATGCGACATTCCAAACCGGTGGAATAACCATCTCATCACAGTTGGGATTAGGGACACATTTCTTACGCGTTGAGCATGTTGACGGTGTCGATGCAGTTACCGGAGAATGGGGTGGAGAGGGGGATGAAATACGCTATTCTATGCGCCTGAATTATAAATTGATTGACGAAGGTGAGGAACCATGGTTTGCTCCAAATGAAAATGCACAGATTTGGGGGGAGAGAGTACGCTGGATTTTGGGTCTCTCATTTTTGATTCCTGCGCTATTCCTTGTCATCCATATTCGCAGAGACAAACGCTTTGCCGCAAGAATGACAGCGATGAAAGATCGGAGAGAATGGTTGATTCAATGCATTGCTGAGGCAGATTCGAATAGGAAAAGTAGCAAGGATTTGACCAGAGCACTGCGCACAGTTGCTTCAATGGAATGGGAAGATTCAATCAAATCATGGGGTGAACCATGTATGCGCCATCATACATTAGGTATCGATCTCGCTATATGGCGGCTCGAAGATGAAAAGACCAAAGGTGATTCATGGCCATTGTTAGTTGGAATAAAAGTCTCCGAGGATGATTGGGAAATCGCAGGCCTACGTTTTGAGGCACCGGAAGGTGAGTCTTGGCTAGTCGAAAGCGTAACTCCAAGATTCTTACATCGGGAGCATGAAGTCTTCATCGATAGCCTCTTGTGTGGCCATCGTCTCTACAGCCAAATCAATCTTGCCGGAAAGGCAAATAGTGTTGACATCCATCTTTCGGGAATAGTAAAGGGTGAACCAATGGCTGCAAAGCCGTCAAAAACCCTAGAGCGAAAGTAATCAAGCACGACGTCGATCGTCTGCATCAGCCTTCATCCGCACTATTACGTCGCTTTCGCTCAGTAGATCTTGGCGTAAATCTTCGAGGGCTTTCCTTACCGACTTACTAAACTTCCGAGGCATATCCAATTTGAGTAGTACAATTACATCTCCACGGATTCGGCCGCGCGAATCTGGCATACCCTTCCCGTTAATGGTGATAGTATCGCCAGAATTAGAAGACTTAGGCACGGTAATCTTCAATTTATCCCCATCGATATGTGGAATCTCAAACTCGCAACCAAGAACCAAATCAGCATATCCCAAAGGTAGAGACATTATCAAATCGCGTTCACTTCTTTCAAACCATTCGTGTTCCTCTAAATTAATCTCAATAAAGAGGTCTCCCGGCTGACCACGGCCATATTTACCTGGTTGGCCTTTGCCCCTAATGCGCAACCGCATACCCTGATCTGCACCTTCGGGAATGGTGACCTTCAAGCTCTGCTCTTCCACGACAATACCATCACCCGAACATTCACGGCAACTGGATTCTGCAGTTGAACCGAGTCCGCTACAGCGGTCACAAGTGCGCACAACATCTTGTACAAATGGACCAACTTGTTGCCGAACACGAACTCTTCCTTGACCACTACATGCCTTACAAGTCGTGGTTTTACCTCCTTTAGCTCCTGTTCCAGAACAACCACTGCATTTACTGGGAAGATCAATATCCATTTGCTCTTTAACACCAGTAAAAGCCTGCTCTAAGGTAATCGAGTGGCGTAATAAGATATCATTACCAGTATTTGCTGGTCGTCGAGAGCCACCGAAGAAAGATGAAAAGAAATCACCGCCAAGAATATCGTCGAGGTTTATGTTGAAATCTGAAAACCCTCCTGCGCCAAAGGGAGAACCGCCAGGAGGATTATGCCCGAAGCGGTCGTATTGTTGGCGCTTGTCGCTATCGGAGAGAACCGCATAAGCTTCCTGAATCTCTTTGAAACGAGATTCTGCATCATCTGCATCGTTCTTATCGGGGTGATAGCGACGAGCGAGACTGCGGAATGCTTGCTTTAAGTCCTTAGCATCGGCGCTTTTATCAACTTCAAGAATCTCATAATAGTCTCGCTTTTCAGACATATGACCCCTCGCGACGATTCATGGCTGCTGAGGGGGTCTCTTCAATATTGGTGCCAAAGAGATTGTAAAGTAAAGCGGTATTACTCCGCTCCACAACTATCACAGAATCTGGAAGTAGGTTCCCTACTTGCGCCACATTCGGGGCAACACGGCCCTGAAACCGAGGATTGACCAACTCTTTGTGAACTTGTAGGGGTAGATGATATCATTGCCATTTGCTCAAAGGATACAGCTTGAGTCACTTGTTGGTGCGAGGGTGCAGCCGGAGGTGAGTTCACAACTCCACTTTGTGGGGAAGTATGAATCAGTTTTTGCTCATCTGCCATCATTGGTGAACTGGGGTTTAATTCTTGCACTACATCTCCATGATCACTTAAAGACATGATTTCGAGATTCTCAACTGGTGCGTCACCTTCAATGCTTAGTACTGGAGCGATTGGCTTTTGGGCGATTATCGGCTCATTAATCGCCCTCTGGGTTAGAATATCAGCATGCTTCGCTTGCCTTGAACGCGGTGAATCCTTGCCGAAAAGGTCCATCACCGAATCGATTAATCGATCCATAAAGCCAGTTTTACGGGTAGCTCCAACCGTAGACTGGATTTGCTTTTCATCGAAATTATCTTTTCCTGTCACTCGACGAGTGGCATTGATCACTGCCTCAGAATCCATTAATAATTGAACCTCAGTGGTTTCATCCCGATCGAGTTCTATCTCTTTAATCTCAAGATTGAAGCGAGAAGCAGTGCCTTCTAGGGCTTCTTTGCTAATATTGCTATCATCTATTCCGTGGTCAACTTCTCTCTCCCAGACTCCACTCTCTTCTGCTTTGAACTGTTTTTTTGTAGCTTTGAGAGCTTTGGTTCGTTGCCATTCATGGTCACGTACCATCTGAGTTCTCTTGTAAAGAAAGAAACCAAAGGCGATAGCGATACCATTGCAAATCAACATCAATTCGGTAGAGAAGGAGAACATTGCATCGATTGGTGCGATTGCAAAACGCAAAACATTGAGAGCCAATACTGGTACAAATAGTAGAGCAAACGCGGTGTTTGGCCTTGTCTCCATGCTATCACTCACCTTCTGGTCAGACGATAGCATCATCAATGTTCGCCTGTATTGGTCTAAAGAGTTCGATCTCTGCTTGCCTTACCTCGACGAAATATACCATCGACTAAACCCACTGAAAATGCAGTATGAAGTATCAAAAGACAAATCGGCAAACCGATTATACTACTTAGACGGCCGCCGTTAAACGCAGCTAAAACACCACTAAAAAACAATACTGCACCGTATGTAACTAACGGAACAATCGCCCACTCGCCTAACAAAATGCAAGCGATTAAGCCGATTATTGGTAGTGATTCACGAATGTCAAAACGTGAAGGATGATTCAGTAGTACCTTGCTTCGCCAGAAACCATAACGATGACACATCAACCACCATTGTCGCAAACTACTCCGCTTACGCATTCGCACATAACTGGCATCAGAACGATATATTGGCCATCCTGCGGCGAGCATTCGCATTGAAAGGTCGGAATCTTGGCTTGTCAAAAAGCGTTCATCCCACCCTCCTATATCCTGTAATGCTTCGACACTATGAAGAGCAAATGCAGGGACTTTGGCTTTTGAACGGCCTTTGAATTGGGCGAATTGACCTCCTCCTGAGCCCAAAGGTGAGGCAAGTGTGTCCTCGATCCAACCTTCTACCAAGCCAGGATTCTCTACCGATAGCACCCGTGTCCCAATGGCTCCAACCTTGACATCCAATTCTGTTTCAAGATCCAGAAGGTCAGCTACTCTTTTCTCAAGGTGGTCTGTAGGAATAGTGGCATGGCCAATTATCTCAAAACAATGGGTGGTATCCTCTGGAAGGTTTTCCAAAGCAAGATTGCGGGCAGGACCAACGTGTCGACCATGATTGTCTAAGATGGTTATTCTTCCAGCGTAATTGCGAAGTATTTTGCGAGTCCCGTCGCTTGAACCACCATCAAGAACAATGATTTGATGCTCGATGGTTTGGGCCAATAAACTCTCTAGACAGGCTTCGATGTATTCAGCCTCGTCAAGCACTGGGAGAATAGTAGCTATCGATAATTGGCGCTGTGACCAATTGTCATCTGAGCTATCACCACTCTCGCTCACGAACACGGGAGTGGCCCTACACATTTCAATGCCGCCTGATAGATTGATGAACCAGACCCTAGAAGCAAGCCTGTGACAGGTTTGCGACTGAGCGCAGTTGGCGAGGGTATCAGCGTCCGTGTAACTACTGTTATTGATGGTGCAAATGATCCCGTTTTAGTTCTTGAAGCACTACAAAATATCTTTCCAGAGATTGAAACACAATTACCAGAGAAACCTGAATTCCCGAGTGAGAAATCTACCAAAATAGATTTTGAAGGGATTAGTTTGGCCACTTACCTTGAGAAATTACATCAACAGCGAATCCTTGATACTGCAATGGACCATATGTCTCGACGCATATTCGACAATCGTACTACCTTTGATCTTAGCCGGCAAGCGGCTTTGGTCGGCAAGGTGTCATTCCCAATACCCGGTGAAATTCCGCTAGGTGGGGTGATTACTGTTGAATTAGCCGGTACTGACCTCAGTGATTGGATAGAAGCAGCGACATGGCATCGCGGCCGTGTTAGCATTCCAAGAAACATCGGTGATGACTTCCGGATGAGATTTGATGGTGATGCCATCACATGGCATCGAGAACCCGAGTAACTGCGTCAGCAATGTCACCATTCGAGCCAAGCCAAGCCAGATCATCACGCTGTTGACACCAGAGGACTTTATCATGAACTGTCAATTTGATTGAATGAGTAAGTGGAACACATCGATACACATTGAGCCTGATATTCGATCCTTCTAACCGAGGTAGCCATATGCCAATACGGTCTCTTACATCAATCTCCAGGGAAAGTTCTTCCAAAACCTCACGGCGTAAACATTCGACTATTGTCTCACCGGGTTCACACTTACCACCAGGAAATTCCCACATGCCTGCATGATTCTGGCCAAGTGACCTCCGGGCCACAAGAAATCTACCATCCTTCACAATCGCTGCGGCAGAGACATCTACCGGACCATCTGCAAGCATATTCTCGACACATTGTCGTACCAGAAGTTGAGGGTTAGGACATTTATCAGCCGGTGGTAAATGGAGGAAAATGCATGGTGTGGCGTCATCGATTGCCTGTAAGGTTCGATAGTAGAGTTCATTGCAGAGAAAAGCACCTGCATCCTTGGAGAGATCCGGTGCTAAATGCAACGACTTGTAAGGCCAATGTTCCGCATTTGAACTGGTTGATAAATCACCATCACCAGTTATGGGCTGTGAATTTGGCTGACGTCCGGAGTTATCAGCTATTTTGAAATCAAGAAGGTCACGGGCTAAGACTTCAATTCGAGGAGCAGCGGCATTTTCGGCTAAGCCCATTAGTATAATGCCAGCAAATCTATCGCCTTTACGCAACCTTTCCGCTATACTCAGGGAACCGGGTTTGTCAACTGTCAATATTTGTGCCTCAACTTCACAATCAGCGATATGCATTTTATCCATTGACTCTGCAACTTGTGCGGAGATATTCTCCGCGTGTAGGCCAAAGGGCTCAAACCCGCAGATGAGTACCCTTCGCCTTAGCATTAACAACCCCTCTATCAGGGGACTTGATGAGTATTTGGCAATAAGGTTTGACTACTCGACAAGGTTACACAAGGTTGAGCGAGATGTCTGAAGAGATTGAAATTCGTGTTCCGATTCAGGAAAATAAGCCTGAAAGCGGCATGATTCTAATGCAAATATGGCGAGAAATTACTGCCGGCATTGGTTTCTGGGGGACATTGAGGCCTTTGGTCGCCGCCCTTGTCGCTGTGATTCCATTCTTCTTCTTGGGACAACATTTCAACCGCCAACACCAGAAGGCATTCGATTGGACACTCTTACAATTCCCTCTAGCTTTGACAGTAATATTATGGCTATTATTGTGGGTTTGGTCTATTTTTGACGCTTGGCGTGAAGCATCGAAAATCGTCTCGGCAAAAAGTGGACTTATGAAGCGTGGATTTGATCTCTTGCAGGGATAGATCCATCTGCTAATCCTGCAAGATCTGCTCTGTCATCCACATCGAAATCGGTGGGAATATCACCGGTCAAAAATTGATTGATACCAATGGTCTCAATAGACCAGTGCATCACTGAATCTTCATTATTTGAATGACCTTTATGACCATCATCTTCATGCGAAGACGGTGAATCGTAAACCAGGTTTACCAATCCAAGTAGATGGCCAAATTCATGAACAAGCACTGCTTCTTCTACATCATCTCTAGACGGTCGGCCAAGAAAACCTTCTGCTTCATCTACTGAATCCTGAAATATCGCAATGGTTGAAGCATCTACAGCAACTCCCAATACCGAATCATCATTATAGGTACCACTAGGAAATATTACATGCCAACGCAACACACCAGATTGTGCAAGTGGACCTGCTTCCCTAGTTGCGTGACCAGACGTACGCACATCATCAGCAGTCCATGTGCCAGAATGAGTAAAATCAGTCAAAGTTGAACTCACGGTGATTCCACCCGGCTTATCACAAACTGAAGCCAACCTTGATTTTAAGGTCGAAATCGAATCACTTGTTGGCTGATTATCTTTTGAATAATCTATTTCGATGACCAATGCTGAGACATCATTACGTAAGCATGCAAGAGTTAATCCACCGGGGACACCATGGTTTTCTGCAATATCTTCGACACACCCAGCAAGAGTAGCAGAAAAAAACAAAACTGCCATAAATATTGTCCGCATGTATCCACCTCAGAAACCTTCGGGCATTGACACCGGTGAAAAAAGTTGACCAGGGCTGGTAACTTTGGCCAAACGAACTTTCAGCATCTGTTCCCAGGAACGCAACAATATCATTAGATCAAATAAGGTGATTCTTAATTCTTCAACACTGACTCGGATTAAAGTCGTGAGAATATCCATCCTTTCCTCATCTATTACATCGACTACTCTGTCTAAATCAAACTCAAATTCACTACTTTGAACCTGTTCTTCGACTTTCCATTGCTGAGTTATCCGAGGAGGTAAGGTTTCAGAGTTCTCCTCTGCCAATGACATTAATCTGCCAAGAACTAGTCCATTAAAACGTGATATTACCAAACTCAATTCAACCAAAGGTATCGCCAATTGGTCGACAAGATTGACCATGCGCTCCTGTAAGGTAATCAAAGAAGATTCTGCCATAATACCTCAACCCTGTGATTGCACGTATTGGTGACCATAATGTTGCCACTGCTCCTCAGTCCAGCCGGGTGGCAATCCTTCAGGTGGAATCGGAACCGATAGATGTGGTTCTCCTTGTCCAGCACCATTAGCAGGTAATTGATCGATAACAGGTAAGACCTTACTTTGCATTTCAGTTTCGACCTCAGCAGTATGCGAAAGGGGGTCAATATTTTCTTCCTCAATCCCCAAATCCCCTCTTCTAATCCGACGAATAACCACCATCTGATACATGGCATATGAGACCGCAAATAAAGTGATTATGAACATTATTACAGATAAACCTGATTCACCAAGCTGAGTACCCAAAGCCTGTCCATCACGTTGTACGTTTTCGGTAATCATCAGTGGAGTGACTGAAATACGGTCCATCTCTACTCCTGAATCTAGAATTAATAATCGATAAACCTGTCCTGTACCAACATCACCAGCAGCTGTGGTATTGAGGCTAGTAATTATCTTTTCATCGGCACTTGAATTGATAGTAACTCTATCTTCTTCTGACCAGTCCTTGCCGCCAATAAGTTTCTGCAGAACCAAAGTGACAACACCATCCTTACCGTGATTCACGACCTCGATTTCGAGGTGAACCTCTTCATCGAGAATCGGCGAAGGATTTGACCAAACAATTAGAGAATCACTACTGCGCAGTGAGATATCGGGTCCGGAAAGGGCGAACGGCCAACTAGCCAAAGGAGAATCTTCATTATTCATTGAACTGATAAAGGGGTTACCAACCTTATCTGAACCTGTTATCCAAACTTCGATCGAATAAGTAGGTAGAATTTGAGTGGCACCGTCATCGGTGAAATCAAAGATCCCACGCCAAAAGAAATCATCCTCGCCTTCATCGATGATTACCTTTTCAGCGAGAGGGGAACTACCGCGCAAAATCTCAGCATCACCAGCTTTCATGATATAGTGTAAAATTGGAGCATCATCACTGAAACCAAAATCATCGCTAGCATCTAGTAGTACCTCAACTGATCCAGCATCTGCTATCGAAATAGCATCCCCCGGATTATTGCCCATCATCGATATTGCTGCAATCACAGGATTTTCATCATCGACAGCCAATCGCAATACTGGACTGGTTTCGACATCATAGGTTGCAATACCTGGTAAATCCTCTAGTGTTGCTTCGAGGACAAGGTGACCACTGCGAACCTCAGGAACTAGGAAATCTATACTAAATCCACCTGAGTCTCCACACGTGGTAGACCATGAGTTATCATAATCACTCAATACGACAGAAAAGGCGCCAGAAGGAGCAGGAGTCTCATCCTCACTGAATAGTAACCGGCCACTGAATCTTACTGCTAGACCAGCACCTATTGTAGTTTCAATACCTTCAGAATTGTAATGATTGGTTCCGTCACGTAATTCAATAGCTTTGACGTGGCCAGGCATTTGATCAAATCTGAAATCATTATCAAGGCTCCAAAGGTCATTACCCAATCCTGCTTCATATGTATTACATGGATTAGTGGTCTCCACATCGCATGGCCTATCACTCAAACGGACAACTGGGACTTTTCTGTCCAATCCATTGGTATCCCAAACCTCAGGAAATGACCAAGTCAATTGAAATTTAATGTCCAGATACATTATTGTGTTATTTAGTGGTTCTAATGATGCTTGTGAATAGATATTAGAAACCGCTAAGCCATTGCCTCCACTAACTAGATTCATCAATGGCTGGCCCTCGGCGTCAACTGATAATTCTACAAAGATACTCGTTGTTTCATCCTCGAAATCTTCGGTGAGGGAAATCTGTATCTTAGTGATGTCACTCCAACCATTGCGGTCTGAAACATTCAACAACACAGAGTATTGTACTCCAGGGTGTAATGGGCTCTCATCATCATGGCCGATGATAGTCGATTGATCGACATTTAGGAAAGGATCGAATTCCTCTCTGATGGTATATATCGACAAGGTTTGATTCCAACGAGGTGCTACCTCGCCTGGTCTAATACCACAATATGGTGGGCCATCGGGACAAACAGAAACACCACCCATGGCCAGTTGGTTACCTTGCCCATCCGCTCCCGTAACGTAAAAAGTCACTATCTGCCCATGAATCAACATAGAGTCATCGATTATTCCTTGGAAGATATTTATTCCACCTGCTTGTATTTCAGGGGATGTCAATTGCTTGTGAGAATATTCTATTTCCTCCGGAAAGTTATTGAAATTACTATCCGAACAAGCGTTATGTGTACCAGCTTTACAACCAAGCCAATAATTCAGTGTGATTTCGACCGGAGGGTCGACTGAATCTTGAATGATAATTGTAATCGCCTGACCACCGGGTGAGGCTGGTCCAGCATGAACTTCAACGCCGTTAGGATCAGCCGATAAGACCAAAGGAGAATTGCCATCAAATATCAGTAGAATCGTATTGTATCCAGGATTGGAGTGTTGCGATAGAGATGATATATTATCGATAGTGACCGCCATCACCATTCCACCAGCAGTAGACTCTACTGGGCTAGTGAAACTGAGATTATAACCTCCGAAAGCTGGGTTACCAACACGGAATAATTCAATCTCATCACCAATCGGATCGCCATCTAGAGTTACATTCTGGCCCATTACCACCAAATCAAACTCGCCAGGTAAAGGGAAATATGCTGAGCCTTCAAAATTCAACTGTCCAGTAATGTATATACCGGTTCCACCACGTACCCAATTATGATTGGTCAGTGCTCTACCATTATCCTCGAATACTTGCATTGCTGATAACTCAATGTCGTTCTCGATTCTAAGATTCAAGTCAATAGTGGTCCAATCCACTACCTGTTGTCCGCTATCATCACTCAGTGAGATAATAGCCTCGAGCGAGGTTTGATCATCCCACGACCAATTTAGCAATATTGGTACTGAAAGAGTGACTACGCCTCCGCTACCAATCGAAGAAGTACAATTACCCAAATCATAAGTTATCACATTAACACTTGGGTCAACCATTGAACAACTGTCGCCAATAGCCCAACGATATGAAGTGTCTTTGCCAAGTGGATTCTCAAGTCCAACACTGACTTCTGTTATCTCTTCGGCATCATCGCCAAGTGAGACTCTTGTCACCATGTTTCGCCAAACTCCGTCTGGCACCAATAATCCGCCATCGATACTAACATCCAGAGCACGAGTTTGCATCTTGTAAGTAATATCGAGATTACTGATACTAACTCTCCCTGGTGAGGATGCCTTCACTGCAATCACTACTGGGCTAGTACCTACACCATTACGATCGATATGCTGATTAAACTCATCAACTAAATCGGGCTGAAGAACAACCTCATCGCCAACAATAGAAGAATCTGATGCTACCACACTTGATTCATTTAAGAATAATAGTGAACGCCAATTCCAATCACCATCATCCCCGATGTCAAGTTCAGGACGGTCAGGGTAGCCTTCCTCATACCAGAAGATAATCCGAGTTAGGAATGGAGTAACCGTGTTATTATTTGAACTAAGAGATGCAGAATATTGAATTGTAGAACTTGCAGTATTACCTGGAAAACTCAATTCAACATCATTTGACGCATCGTACCAAGTATTGCCTTGGTCATTAGTCACTTTAAGTTCGATCTCTGTTCCTGCTGGCTCACTTGAATGCCAAACCGGTTTGACTTTCCCAACCGATGTCCCTACCTGTAAGACTTCTGACAACCAAGTACCTGTCAAACTATAGGAGGTAGAATATTCAAGGTTTATCCACCATGACACCGCAGTTGAACCAATGAGTTGAACCTTCCAAACCAATTCACGCCCGGGATGATTAAGATGCATTGTCTCATTGGCGATAACCTGCTGCCAATGAGTACCATTATCAGCGCTAACCCAATGGTCAACACGATCTCCTTGACTAACTGCAGACCAATAATTTTTCATATTGATTGACAGAACGTCACTATCGGTTTCAATCGTTTCACCGAACCAAGTGGTAGTCCCAGGAGCAGGTACAGTGAAGTATTCCAAACCAGTACCGAATTCGCGATAGAAAAGAGAACTAGAACTTGTTGACCATCCGCAATCAACTGTGATGAGGCGCTTGCCGTCAAAGGTCAGACCATTGCCCATCGAATAGATTATTTTTTCATCAGGCTGGGGTATTAGGTTAGTAGTTCCTGAAATAGCCCAAGTCTTCAATTGATCACGATTCTGATAATATTCGTCCTTCATACAACGCATGTAAAACAGATCATTATTAGCGACTAAACCACGAACTAAACTACTGCTAGTACCACATTCTGCTGTAGATGAACTAGATTGGAAATTGTACATATATTCGCCACGAACAAAATTTCCTGAATCGAAGTCATAGGATACGATTCTACGCTGACTATTGTGTACTATCCAAACTAAATCACGCGATTTATCATAAGAAATAGCAGAATAATCACCATACTGAGGTGAGACATCATATGAATTTAAACAAGTCCAAACATCGTCATTCCTAATATCGAATTCTAGAACTCTATGATATTGTTCACTGACTTGGTTATTATAGAAATAACGATAAGTGGTGAAAATACCAAACATCCTTTCGTCATCAGTGATAGTCCAATCCCTAAAGCCGTAGGCTTTGTCAAAAGTAGGGTCAGGTGGCAAAGTGCATGATGCTTGTTCCAAATGAATAACCGTATCTAAAGTGGCATTATTAGGATGTAACCTTTGCACTACATTATTGAAATTAGTCCCGGACCATTTGGAAAGAAATAACCAATCATGGTTTTTCAGAACTGCGCCTTGACTACGACTAGAAAATGAAGTACTAGACAACTGAACCTGATTACTAAACCTGTTCTCTGTGGAATTTGAGGTGTGCGGCTGACGTATTGCATAGCTGCCATTGTCATACCAAGAACTGCTTGCAGACAAGGAATTAGTATCGATAGCATACGGTATTAAGTTCTGTTGTACTTGGCTCATCGCTAATGACAATTCATCAGATCGGTCATCGACCGCACCAGATTCACCTGCAGACCAACCAGCCCTATCATCAACGGTTACTTGGGACCAGCCAGTGGCACTAACTCCTGCTAATGTCATTTCCACATCGGTAACCTTAGCACCATTCGGCAAATCAACCACGACTGATGTATCGGGACTTCCGCCTTGATATGTAGCGATTTTCTCGACCTCGCCTCCTGAGAAGGAATACAGATGGCGAGAGGGACCAGCCGCCTCAACATCCATACTGATTTGCTGGAAAAGTGGTGCTGCTGGTGCAAGAAGAAGCAGTACGATCATCAATTGCAGGCGGAAACTCGTTGCACTAACCACTGTTCCACCATTACCACTGAAAGCGACAAAGGACTTCAACTCACCGCATTGGTGAAGTAATAGATTAGACAAAAGAGTGATTCTCTAAACTCGATCATAACGTATTGGTGAGTTCGCTCCTCTCTCTGAGGTCTTTTCATCTTCGTTAACTTCGAACCAATCGACAATCCAATCGCCATCGGTATCCCAGTGTTTAGGGCTACTGCCATCGGCCACACCATCATCATCAATATCGAGAATATACCAACCATGCGGTCGTTCACCCTGGCTTAATATCGGATCTGATTCAGCCGGAATACCTGGTAAGTACTTCTCCCATTCAGAGGTCCAATTGCCTGCAACCACAGGAATTGGGTCATTATTTGAAAGATTGACAACAAGGTATTCAGCATCATTGTCGTTTATCACATAAGCGAATAAGTTGTCACTTGAATCTAGTCTTGCCATCTTGAAATAATTACTTGTTGATTCATCAA
>Ga0115000_10002880_pt1 | contig 14581 bp, 17 predicted proteins | sample ArcticOcean_MG_C_6_FD_89690 | JGI IMG/M metagenome (GOLD analysis project Ga0115000, IMG submission 89690) | Marine microbial communities from western Arctic Ocean - ArcticOcean_MG_CB8_128 | ecosystem: Environmental > Aquatic > Marine > Oceanic | place: Arctic Ocean: Canada Basin | collected...
CTCTTCCACTTCGATTAAAAGATTGACTAATTCATCATCGGTTAAAGATTGATTGTTAAAGACAAAACGTTCATTAATTTTTTAGACAGATTATTTTTGATAGTATTTTCAATATGATTAATAATTTCATTAGAGCTTTGTTTGGCAACGATGATTTTAGAATTTAATAGAGTTGAAGTTTTTTCAAATATAATTTTTTCAACAGTTCGTTCTTTATGTGGCAGCCAATCTAAATGATCTAGTCCAATTGTAGTTATAATACTCGCTAGATTTTTCTTTAAAATATTTGTTGCATCAAACCTGTGAAATAAGCCAGATTCTATTAAGTTAATATTTTCAGGATATTTCTTAGCATAAAAAAAATACGCAACAGTTAGTATTTCAAAGAAAGTAATTTGTTTTCCACTGTTTGCCTCTTCCACTTCGATTAAAAGATTGGCTAATTTATCATCGGTTAAAGATTGATTGTTAAAGACAAAACGTTCATTAATTTTTTGTATATGGGGGCTTGTATAAATATTACAGTTATAATTTGCCTCTTTTAAAATTGCATATAGGGACTGTATGGTTGAATATTTTCCATTAGTTCCAACAATAGAAATACAATTAATTTGATCTTGGGGGTTACCTAACTTTTGGCAAAGATTTAGAGTTCGATCTAGACTAAGGTCGATTTCTTTAGGATGCAGCTTTTGTAAGCGTTCTACTATCTTTTGAAGTTTCATTTGTTTCAGAATTTATAGCAGAGTTTTTCTTTAACAGTATTGATAATATAGAACCAATTCTTTCTCTTAAATTTTTTCTTTCTACTATTAGGTCCACAAAGCCACTTTTTTCAACATATTCACTTTTTTGAAAACCTTCAGGTAATTCCTCTTTGATAGTTCCTTGAATAACTTTTTTTCCTGCAAATGCAATTAGTGCACCAGGTTCTGCAAAGGCAATGTCACCAAGCATTGCATAGGATGCGGTAATTCCACCGGCAGTTGGATCAGTTAAGCAAACTAAATAAGGTAGATTATTATTTTTTAGTTCATTTATTGCTAAAGTTGTTCTTGTCATTTGAGATAGTGCAATAAGTGATTCAAACATTCTCATTCCTCCACCAGAGGTAAAATTTAAAAACGGCTGTTGATTTTCAATTGCATGTTGTATGCCATAAAGTATTGCTTCACCTTCTGCTGCTCCGACAGAACCACCAATAAAAGCAAAATCAGAAGCACAAGCTGTAATTTTAATATTATTAATTTGAGTAGCTACAACCATTACTCCACACTCCATTGCAGTTTTTTTTCGCGCATCTTTTAATCTATCTATATAAGATTTTGAGTCTACCCAGTTTAAAGGATCATCTTGAGGTATTGGAGTTTGTAATATTTCATAATTATTTTTTCCAAAAATGATATCAAATCGCTGTCTACAGTTTATTCTATGGTGTTTCTTGCAAGAAGGACAAACAAATAAATTTTCTTCTAATTCTTTTTTTAAGATTGGACCCTGACAACATGAAGTCCAATCACTATTATCAATGTCTTCTTTGCTAGGTCTTTTTTTTATGACTCTTTTTATTTTCTCGCCAAATTTTAAGACTTTAGTTATCCAGTTCATATTATCTTTTTTTTTAACCTTTTTACAATATTGGTTACATTTGTGACAAGATTTTGTCTTTTTTCAATAGATTTAGAAATTTCCTTACATAAAGCACTACCAACCACTAATCCATCTGCTTTTCTTAATGAAGCAATACTTTTTTCAGTTATACCAAAGCCAATCACAATATTTTTATTCTTATTTAAGCTTTTTATTCTATTGTACCTTTCAATAATTTTTTTTGGAGAAACTTTTAATTTCCCTCCTGTTGTCGATAACATGCTTATATAATAAACCATATCATGTGAATCTTGAATAATTTTTTTCATTCTAACTTTGGAGGTAGTAGGTGAAATTAATTGTATAAAGCTAATATTTTGTTTTTTACACTTTTTTGCAAGATGCATGTTTTCTGGATAAGGTAAGTCTACCACAATCAAGCCATCAACACCTACTTTTTTACACATAGTAATAAAACTATTATCACCATATTGATAAATCACGTTATAGTATCCCATCAATATTACTGGCTTTGCATTCTTTGATTTTTTAAAATTTTTTACTATAGAAAATATATCCTTGATTTTAATACCATTTTTTAATGCGCGATAAGCACTTGATTGAATCTGACCACCATCAGCAATAGGTGTGTTGTGAGGAAAGCCTATTTCACAAATATCTGCATAATTTGAAATTGATTTTAAAATTTCTAAAGATTTTTTTTTACTATTATCTCCTGCGACTGTATAGGTTAATAGAGCAGGTCTATTTTCACTTTTTGTTTTTTTAAATGCTAAATTAATTAAAGACATTTTTATTTATTTTTCCCCAATCTAGCCTTTAATATATCCCTATCTTTTTTTGCATCACCACAAGAGTTAACTATAATAATTGTATCTTTGCTAAGACGAGGCGCAATTTTGATTGCTTCAGCAAATGCATGGCAGGGTTCTAAGCTAGGATTTAATTTTTCAAATTTTGTCACAAGCTTATATGCATTTAAAGCATCCTCATCTGATGCAGATGTATATCTTGCTCTTTTACTATCTTTTAAAAAACAGTGAATAGGAGAAACACCAGGATAATCTAACCCAGCTGATATTGATTCAGTTTTACTAATTTGCCCCTCAGAATCTTGGCAAACGTAAGAAGCAGCTCCATGCAAAATTCCAATTTTAGCCCCACTACTTAAAGGAGCAGCATGCAACTTTGACCCTTCAGGTCCCCCAGCTTCAACGCCAATAAGCTCTATTTGTTTCTTATCATAATCAATAAACTCACTCCAAAATCCATAAGCTGAACTTCCACCACCCACACAATTAATCAACTTTACTTTATTCGGTATTTTTTTAAATTCATTCTTAATTTGAATCTTAAGTTCCCTTGAAATTTGAGCAGTGCTCCAACCACAAATTTTTACAAATATATTAGGACCAACTGTTGATCCAACGCACATATGGGTTGTGTTACAGTTTGATACCCAATATCTCATACATTCACTAACTGCATCAACTAATGTTTGGCTACCAGAGTAAACAGGTATAATTTCAGCTCCATTTTTTCTAATTGCGTCACAATTTGGTTTTTGTCTTTTCATGTCTTTAACACCCATAAATATTTTACATTTTAAACCAAATTTTTTTGCCGCCATTGAAAGCATTTTCCCCGCATAACCTGCCCCAGTATCACCAACAATATATTTTTTCCCTGCCTTTTTTGCAATTAATGCATGTACAGTAGCATTATAAATTTTATGAGCACCACCATTTGCTTCTGATACCACCTTGGCCCATATTTGAGCTCCACCTAAGTGATTTGATAAATTATGAAGCTTTAAAAATGATGTAGGTGTTCCAATATAATTTTTAAAATAATAATCTCTTTTTTTAATAAATTTTTTATCATTTCTGACTTTATTGAATATGATACTTAAATCTTCTACCGGTTTTTTTAGAGTTTCAGGAATAAAACTGCCCCCAAATTTACCACCCCAAAAACCATATTTGTCATGCTGATCAATTAATGGAATTTTTTTTTTAAGTCTCATTATTAATTTTATTAATTTTATTTAAAAAAATATTTATTTTTGAAATATCTTTTAATCCAGATGTTTCTAGACCACCAGAAATATCTATAATATCTGCTATTTCTTTATAATTTTCGAGGTTGTCTTTGACCTTAATATTACCTGCTAACATTAATTCTTTGTCAAGATTTAGATTTTTGACCAGTTGGTGATTAAAAGAAAAACTTTTTTCATAACCCTTGCTATCAAATAAAAATATATCAGCCAAACCTTTAAAACTTTGATATTGCAAAACATCTTTTTGATTATTTATTGTAATTGCAACAATAATCTTTTTTTTATATTTATCTTTAATAAATTTAATTTTTTTAGGAGTGCAACCATAAATTTGATAATAATCAAAAGGTAATAGACTAATTTTTTCTAGTATATTCTCATTGGGCTTTACTAAAACTGCAACGTATTTAGATTTTTTTTTATTAATTTTTAATAGATTTTTAAGATTATCATATTTAATAAACCGTATAGATTTTGGATAATTAACTATAAAACCAATATATTCAGGTGGATAATTGTGATTAATTAAAATTTTTAAAGTTTTAGGATCTGATATTCCACAAATTTTTGACTTCATCTATTCAATGGATGAAAGTATATTTTTAATATTCTGTTTAGGATCTCCCTTAGTAATTGGTCTACCAATTATTAAGCAATCACTCCCTACTTTAATAGCCTCATTAGCACTCATAGTTCTTTTTTGATCGTTTTTATTTTCGTTCATTCTTATCCCTGGTGTAAAACATTTAAGAGTAGGTGAAATTTGCTTTATCATTTTAACTTCTAAAGGACTGCATATGACACCATATAAGTTTGCTTCTACTGCAATTTTAATTAGTTTTGCAACCTGGTCTTCCATTTTGTTCTTAAACCCCAATTGTGCTAAGTCATTATCATCAAAACTAGTTAAAACAGAAACACCTAATAAATTTAAATCTATTTTTTGTGCAGCTTCATTGGTAGACTTAAGTGCATCGAGACCATTGAGCAAATGTACTGTTGCATAGTTTACATCTAATTTTTCAAGTGATTTAATCGATTCAATTAGTGTATTTTTAATATCGAAAAATTTTCCATCATAAAAAATAGGTTTTTTAAATTTTGAAAGTTCTCTAATTTCTTCTGGACTTCTTTGTGTTATGTATTGTAGTCCAATTTTAATTCCTGAAATATCCTCATGTATTAATTCTAATAAATCTATTATTTCTTTTTGGCTTGACATATCACAAGCTACAAAAATATTTTTATTTATCATTGTTTAATTTTTTAAACAGTTCTTTTGCCATTTTAAAGTGAATTGTTTTTTTTTGTGGCGTTTGGATTTTTTCTCCAGAACGGGGATTTCTAGATATTCTCGCTCTTTGTATATTAGTAGACCAAATGCCAAATCCTCTTAATTCTACTCTATCTCCTCTTTTTAGAGCGTGTTTGACCTCAGATATAAAGATGTTAAAAAATTTTTCTAAATCTTTTTTTAAAAAATTAGGGTAATTATCTGAAAGTTGTTTTAAAAGCTTTGATTTTACAATAGCCAATTTTTATTATTCTTTATCCTTTTTTTCTTTTTTTTCTAGCTTATCTGAAAGTGAAGAAAATGGTAGGTTTTTTCCTGAAAGTGGGGAGCTAAATTTTGAAACTGCTTCTTTGTTTTGTAGCTCTTCTAGTAACTTGATACTTAATGTTACTTTTCTTTTCTCTAAATCTATTTCAGCTATCGCAGTATCTATTCTTTCTCCACCAACCCATCTTGTTGGACGCGCATCTGCTGCGTTTATAGCTATTTGAGACTTTTTAATATTAAAATTCATTTCACAACCTTCAGGTCTCACTAAAAGGCCCTTATTATCTGAGGAGATAACTTTTACCGTTATAGCTTCATTTATTTTTTTGTCTTTAAACCAATCAAATGGATCTGGCTCCGTTTGTTTTTTACCCACTCTAACTTTTTGTTGATCTGTTTTAATTTCTAATATTCTTACTTTTAATTTATCATCTTTTTTATATTTTTTTAATTCTTCCTCTGCATTATTTGCATAAGACAAATCATTGCAGTGTAAGAATGCATCAATATCAATTTCGTCAATTTTTAGATAAATAGCATATTCATTGATGCTAGTAATAATTCCCTCAACCTCAGTGCCAACTGGGAATTTTTTACTTAGTGTATCAAATGGATTTTCAATGGTTAATCTATGTGATATTGCAACTCTTCTTTTTTCTTTGTCAATTTCAGTTATTATACATTCTATTTCATCACCAACTTGAAACATTTTTTTTGCAGCTGGATTCTTTTTGGTCCAAGAAAGTTCTGATGAATGTAGAAGAGTGCTCAGTCCTGGCTCAAGCTCACAGAATGCTCCAAAGTCCATTAACTTAACAACTTTAACTTTATAAGTTTTGTTTAATTCGTAGTTTGAGATATGTTCAAAGGGATCTGGTGAAAGTTGCTTAATTGAACACCCTACCTGCAATTTTTCTTTATCTACAGTTATTACAAGAAGATCATGTTTTTCACCTATATTAAATATTTCATCTGGATGGTTTACTCTAGAATAACTTATCTCTTGCAAGTGAACCAATACATCTAATTCAGAGTCAACATCAAAGAAACATCCAAAAGAACTATATCCTTTTACAACAGCACCCTTGATCACATCACCCACTTTATATCTTTCAACAATTTTTGCTTTATCTTCTCTTTTGTAAGAAGATATAATTTGTCTTCTTGAAACACACGCGTTACCCCTAACTTTATCTAATTTAATTAATGCAAATTTTTGAGGTTCATACATTAAATGAGAAATATCTTTTAAGGGTTTGTCAGATATTTGTGAGCCTGGACAAAACATAAGAGAACCAGTATCAATATGTTCAACAATAACACCACCTTTACACTTTGATGTGATTTTCCCCATTATAGGTTCTTCTTTTTCATACGCTTCAACCAATTTATCCCATCCTCTAATTTTTTCCGCTTTACTTGCTGATACAAGTACCTCGCCATTCTTATCTTCAATTCTTTCTAATAATACTGATATCTTTTCACCAAGTTTTACTTTTTCAAGCATGCCCATACTTTTTAATTCATTAATATCTAGTATCGGTTCTGACTTAAGTCCTTCAATGAATAAAAAAACAAATTTATCACTTATTTTAGTGATTTTTCCTTCTATTATTTTGCCTTCAATTAAATTTTTTGTTTTTGAGAGTTGACTATTAAGTAGTGATTCAAATTCTTTTGATGCTTGAGTTTCAAGTTCCCTATAAATTTCCATTAAGCTTTTAATTTCCTTATCATGATGTTGTTTATCATTTTGAATGTCCGCAACCTACTCAATTTATCAGAGTTAATCAACACACTATCGGAAGTTTTTTTTAGAGCCCCGTGTTTTCTTTCTATGTCCGATTTATCCCTGATTTTCAACGTTTTTAGGGTATCTTTATAAGTAATTTTTTTTTTTAACCTTTTATATTCCTTAAATCTTCTTGTAGCTCTGGTTTTTACACTAGCTGTTATAAAAAATTTAAACATTGCATCCTTCATAATTACACTGGTAATATCTCTACCGTCCAAGACACTTCCATTATATTTTTTAGGTGGATTGTACGCGCATTGAATTTGAAAATTATGTACTATTTTTCTTATTTTCTTATCTTTAGCAATAATAGAAGCACTTACGGCGACAACATCAGACAATAAACTCTTGCTTCGTAAATCATGCATTTTTAAATTTTTTATTTTATTTTCAATTAATTTATAATTAAATTTATTGGGATTTTGAATTTTAAGCCTCCCAATAAATCTATAAATTTTACCAGTATCGAGATAAAAAAGATTATATTTTTTTGCTATTAATTTAGCTTGGGTACCTGCGCCTGCAGCTGCAGGACTATCTATAGCAACAGTTATTATATCTTTTCTTTTTATCAATTTAATTCACCACCAATATTTTTAATTACATTTAAAAATGATGGAAAAGAAGTTTTAATAGAGTCGGGGTCATTAATTTTCCATTTTCCTCCAAGTGTTAAAGCAGCTATTGTACACATCATAAAAATTCGATGGTCTTTTAGATAGTTTTTAATATGATATTTTTTATTTAACACTAGGTTTGGTTGTCCATATATTTTTATCGACTCATTAGTTAGTTTGGTTTTTACACCCATCATATTCAAAATTTTAGATCCCCACTCAAGTCTCCTTGATTCTTTTTGATTAAGTTCACCAATTTTTTTAAAGTAAGAAATACCATTTGCTTTTGCTGCCACAAGAAAGATAATTAAGAACTCATCTATAGCTCCACTATTTAAATTTGTAGGGCAATTTATAGCTTTTAAATTTTGAGAGCCTTCTACAAAAATATTTGCAATTTTCTCTCCTTTGTATGTCTTTTTATTTTTTAACTTAATTTTAGCACCCATTAAATTTAATATATCTATAACGCCAGTTCTGGTGGGGTTAACATTTATATTTCGAATTAACAGAATTGATTTTTTTGACAACAATGTTAATACAATAAAAAATGCTGAACTTGAAATATCTCCTGGTAAAGTGTAGTTAAATGAATTGAAATTCTCCCCTCCCTTAACTTCAATATAGTCAAATCCTTTTTTTTTTGTAATTTTAATTGGTATTTTTAAATATTTAAAAAGCAACTCCGTATGATTTCTTGATGGTTTACATTTCAATTTTGTTGTACCGCGAGCAGATAATGCTGCCAACATCACAGCAGATTTACATTGAGCACTTCCTCTTAGCTCCTTATAATTAATAGGCCTAATATTTTTAGTCCCACTTACATAAAAAGGTAAAGTTATTTTATTTTTAGGGTAAAAATTAGCTCCAAATTTTTTAAGTGGATCAATAACTCTTTTCATGTCCCTATTTGAAAGAGACTTATCTCCAATGATTTTTATTTTTTTTGGCGACTTGATTAAAGTAGAGCATATAAGTCTTGCAGCAGTGCCAGAATTACCAGCATCAATAGTTAAGTTGTCCTTAAAAACATAACTATTAAGTCCCCGTCCATCAATAGAACAGTATTTTTCATTTAACTTAATTTTTACACCGAGTTTTTTTAAACACTTAAGAGTGTTCATTACATCTTCAGATTTTAACAAATTATACGCTTTTGATTTTCCAGTTGCTAACGATGCTAAAATTGCAAAACGTATACTCAGGGATTTATCAGCAGACATATTAATTTTTTTATTGAATCTTTTAATTATGTTCTGAATTAAAATTGGCTTATTCATTTAATATTTTATCTTAATTAAATTTAAATGAATCACCAAAGTAAGCTGATTTTGCATTAACATCATTTATTAACTCTGAAGGAGTTCCTTTTGCAATGATTTTGCAGTTTGACAAAACTATTGCCACATCGACGCATGATAATAAATCTCGAGCTTGATGGTCACAGATACATATTCCAATGTTATTTTCTGTCTGTAAGTTCACAATTATTTGCTGTAACATTTTAATAGTTAAAACATCTAAAGCTGCAAAACACTCATCTAATAAAAGAATATTGGGATCTCCCAATAAAGCTAGAGCTATTACTAATTTTTTTTTTTGACCACCTGATAAAAATTTTGCCTTAATATCTCTTAGTGGGTCTAGCTCAAATTTTGCAATTAAAGAGTTTATTTTTGACACTCTTTGTTTATTATCTCCAATAAGAACTTCTCCTATAGCTTTTAAATTATCAATTAATGTTAGGTCGCTAAAATACCCTCCGTGCTGAGGAACATATCCTACTTTAAATTTTGCTGTTCTTGAATAAACTGGAAAGTTTGTTGCGTCAACGTTATTAAATAATATTGAGCCATAATGTGGCTTTATCAAACCAGTAATTAGATTAAAGATTGTAGATTTTCCAACACCATTGGGACCTAACATCCCCAGTATCTCTCCACGGTTTATACTAAAAGTTACATCATCTAAAATTTGGCGTTTACCATAGGAGTGGGAAACATTCTTAAGCGTTACCAAAGATCTTTTTTCTTTAAAAGACTTTATTCTAAATTTCTTAATTATTCCCATTATTCTGATTTGAGGTTAAATTAATTTTATTACTTGCTTCGTTCATGAATATTTTGGAGTTTTTTGTCAACATATCAAATTCTAATTTATCAGCTAAAATTATATTATTAAGACTAGTATAAACTATATTGTCATAAATTGTTGCTAAATTTTTTTCAAATGATAGATTTAGATTATCACTATTAATTTTATGATCTTCGTAGTTTAGTATTACATTTTCTGAAAAACTTGTTTCAAAAGTTTGAGAATTATATTTTGCAAAATCTGCTAACACCAAGATAGAGCTCGAGCTAGCCATCTTAATTTTAGCATTAACTATGGTCATTAAAATTATATCAGGGTTTTCATTACTTATTTTTCCATATTTTGAAATTATCTCATATTCATTATTTTGAGCATCTCTTGTTGTGTATTTCAAATTTTTAATTATGTTACTTGAGCTATCTTTGTTTTTAAATTTTTTAAGATCTATGTCATCTACATCCTCACTACCAATCATATTTTTATTATTATGAACAGAATTATCAAGATTGTTTGACTGAAAGTATGTAAAATAAGAAAAAACTGGAAATAATATTATTAAAAAGAGTAATAAAATTTGTATTAATTTTTTTCTATTCATTTATTGAAGATTAGCACTGAGAATATTGTGAATATGCAATATTCCAATAGTTTTATCTTTTGTTTTTTTACTTGTAACACATAAATTGGTAATTTTTTTTGAATTCATTAGTGATAGGGCTTTAGCGGCCAGTTCATCAGAGTCTATACTTATTGGATTTTTAGTCATAACATTTTTTACCAATAAAATTTGTAAACTTTTATTTTTTTGACCTGCTCTTCTAATTTGTCCATCAGTAATAACCCCGCAAGTTTTACCTTTTTTATTTTTAACAATTAAAATTCCAAGTTCTTTTTGTGTGATAATTTTTAATGCTTTTTCCATTTTAACATTTTCATTTACAAAAGGAATTTTACTTCCAGTTATCATTAGATCACTAACAGTTTTTAATTTTGCTCCTAAGCTTCCTGAGGGGTGGAACTTTTTAAAATCTAACTTGCTAAAATTTCTTTGTTTCATTGAAGCAATTGCTAGAGCATCTCCTAAACATAATTGTGCAACTGTACTCGATGTTGGTACAATTCCATGGCCTGATTCTTTTACTTCTGGAATATATAACTTTATATTTGACGCCTTATAAAGTAGTGAATTTTTTTTTGAAACAATACCAATTAATATAATTCTATTTCTATTTGCAAACTGGATAATATTTTTAAGTTCTTCTGTTTCTCCAGAATAACTAATTAAAATAAGTACATCTTTTGATTTTTTAGAAATTGATCCTAGACTGCCGTGACTACAGTCTGATGCGGAAAGTGAAAAAGCTGGACTACCTACAGAGGATAATGTTGCAGCTATTTTAGAAGCAATTAAAAAACTTTTACCAACTCCACTCAAAATTATTTTTCCCTGACATTTTACCAAGGCCTCAACTGCTTGACTAAATGAATTATTTATAGATTTTTTTAATTTTCTTAAAGCTTGTATTTCAAGATCAACAACACTGTTTGCAATTTTCTTATAGTTTTCTTTTTTCATTTAATGAGACCAAATATCTTCTTTGAATGAGGCTAAATCAAGATCAACTCTTGTTTTTAAAAATTTTAAACAATCTTCATAAAGATTAATTCTATTTTCTCTAACAAGAATCTTATTTAACTCCTCATGAATCTTATGTAAATATATTACGTCGTTTGCACAATATTTTAACTGAGCTTGTGAAAGCTCTCCACCAAAATCTGAACTTTGGAATTGTTTACTTACATCAACATTACAAAATTCTTTAATTAAAGTTTTTAAAGAATGGCTATCAGAATATGATCTGGCTAATTTTGAAGCCAATTTTGTGTCTAAAATATTACGAACATCAACTTTTAGATAATATTTAATATGAGCCATATCAGCTCTGCCATAGTGAAATATTTTCGTAATATCTTTGTTTGAAAAAAGTTTTACTAAATTTGGAGCATTAAATTTTTTTCTATCTAATTGAACAATATGAGCATCTGTTTTTCCGGATGAAATTTGTATTAAGCACAGTGGATCTCTTTTTACATCAAGACCCATAAACTCTCCATCAATAGCTACAATGTTGCCTAATTCAATATCTGATGGTATATCAGTTTGGTGAAGTTTAATATCAATACTCATTTTTAATCATATATAATAGATTTAAATAAAATAAAAACTATGAAACCAAAAAATTGTCTAATATTTGGAGCTAGTGGCCAAATAGGCAGACATTTGATAAGAAAATTAACAAAAAACAATTACAAGGTAACAGCTGTAACAAGAAATCTTCATAGAAAAGGGTATTTATTAAAAACGCAGGCATCAGCTGGATGGATCGATTGTGTAGAAGCAAATATATTTGATGAAAAAGAATTAACCAAGTTAATTAGCAAGGCAGATATATGTATTAATTTAATTGGCATTTTATTCGAAAAAAACAAAAAAAATAGTTTTGATAATATTCATACTAATTTTCCAAGCTTAATATCTAAAATATGCAAAGACGCAGCTGTAAAACAATTTATACAATTATCATCACTAGGAATTGATTCTGCAAAAGATTCTTACTATGCAAAAAGTAAATTAGAGGGAGAAAAAAATATTAAAATTAACTTTCCCAAAGCTGTTATCTTAAGACCATCAGTCGTATACTCAGTGGATGATAATTTTACTACAAGTTTTATGACAATGTTAAATAGACTTCCTTTTTTTCCACTTTATTATAATGGAAATACAAAATTTGTACCAATACATGTATCAGATTTGACTGAAATTATTTATCAAGTAATTTTTAAAGAAACTATATCATCTACAATTGAGTGTATCGGAAATGAAACAATTAGTCTTAAACAGATTCTAAAAAAATTATTAAAACTTATTAATAAAGAAAGATTTCTTATTCCCTTCCCCTTGCCTATAGCAAAATTTTCAGCTAAAATTTTTCAACTAATGCCAAAACCTTTGTTAACTGAAGATCAATTAAGATTGTTAGCTCATGACAATATTCCATCAGGTAAGTACAAAACTAATTTTGATATCGGTATCGAAAGCAACAGTATATTTGATGTTGAGGTTAGAAAGTATTGTTATATGTGGAAAGAGGCAGGGCAGTTTTCAATAAAAAAAGATTAGTTTGTAGCTTTTAACAAACAATTTTAAGTGTGATTTATTTTTATATTTAATACTTTAATTGATCATTAGAAATACCAGCCAAAGTATAAAAAAAAATTAAAAAATAAGTTTTTTTATAAAATTTTATATCTTGATAAGATGAAAGTAATAAAAATTATCAATTTTTTTTTGATAAATTGATTAAAATTTTTATTTAGGCTGATTTAATTTTTTTCTCAATATATTTTGGAACTTCTTCGTCTTTATCAACGATATCTTCTTTTTTACCTTTTGGTTGAAAGGCATATAGAATATGTAATTTACAATAACTAAATTCTTTTAATGAGTTTCTACCACAAAAATAAAATGAATCTTCATCTGGGTGACCAATAGGCCACTTACAAACTTCTTCTGTTAAATCTTCTAACTGCCTTGGATTTTCTGGTTCAAAATCTTTTTCAATAATTAGAGATTTAAATTTACTTTTTCTAACACGCTTTTGTGAAGTTTCATTTTCAGAGTTTGGGTTATAATAATTTTGATTATTTGTAGAACTTCTGGCCTTTATTTTTGCTGAAAGGTTTAGTCTGTGAGCTTTGCCAATAATCGCATTTCTACTCAACCCTCCAATTATTTCAGCTATCTGACTTGCAGTTTGCCCCTTGCCCCATAATTCTTTAAGTTTTTCTACTTTTTCAGGTGTCCAGCTCATAAATACTACATTTAGTGTTTAAAATTTATTTTTTAACTACATGGAGATACACATAAGAAATTAATGATTTCAAGTAAAATTATCGTTTTTTTAACATAATTAAAAAAAAAAGGTTAAAAACAAATACTTATGGTTGAATTACAAAAAAAATATCAAATAGGAGTAAGAAGATTTGGTTTTATTAACTGGATTGGCTTTAAAACCCTCTGGGAAAAAGAATGTAAAAGATTTTTTGTTGTTTGGATGCAAACATTGTTAAGTCCTTTAATTAGCAGTCTATTATTTTTATCAGTTTTAACCTTGGCATTAGGAAATGATAGATCTGATGTTTTGGGGTACTCGTTTGTAAATTTTTTAGCACCAGGACTAATTGCAATGAGTTTAATTACTCAAAGCTTCTCTCATAGCGTTTCCAGTTTAATGATTGCTAAAATTCAGTTAAATATTGTTGATATATTATATGCTCCGCTATCAGCATTAGAAGTATCTCTTGCAATAATATTTGCAGCAGTAACCAGAAGTTTAATCATTGCTATTATTTCAATCGCTGTATTTTCATTCATAGTTGAAATTTATATTTTTAATATTTTTTATATTTTTATTTTTGGTTTTTTGTCATCTTTTATACTCGGTAGTATTGGCTTTATAACAGGTTTATGGGCTGAAAAGTTTGACCACACAGCTACAGTCACCAACTTTGTGGTTGCCCCCTTATCATTCCTGTCAGGATCTTTTTTTTTAGTAGACAGATTGCCAATATTTTTTCAAAAATTAAGTAGCCTTAATCCTTTTTTTTATATGATAGATGGATTTAGATATGGTTTTTTAGGGGCATCTGATGGATCAATAAGTTTTGGCTTAGCATATCTATCAATATTAGCTATTGTAAGTTGGTTCGTGGCTTTTATTCTTTATAAAAAAGGTTATAAAATAAAATCATAGAATGAGTGCTTTAGCAAAAAACTA
>Ga0115000_10002881_pt1 | contig 14578 bp, 23 predicted proteins | sample ArcticOcean_MG_C_6_FD_89690 | JGI IMG/M metagenome (GOLD analysis project Ga0115000, IMG submission 89690) | Marine microbial communities from western Arctic Ocean - ArcticOcean_MG_CB8_128 | ecosystem: Environmental > Aquatic > Marine > Oceanic | place: Arctic Ocean: Canada Basin | collected...
CCCCCATGCAGGTTGCCCGCCTCCCTGGCCAAGGCCAGGTCTGGAGCAAACCTGGGATCCTACTTGAATAGAAGTATAGATATTATATAGGATGAGTGTTTGGGTTGTAATATGTCGGACAGCAAACAACTGGTGTGGAGCAATCATTTAGTATTCGGACTAATTCCGCTTACTAATCTAGCCCCTAACGTTATTTGTCCTCCGATTAAACTTGAAAAAACTGAGGTATGAAAAATGGAAGAACATGAAACGAACGAAATTGACTGGGGTATTGTTACCAACTTCCCGGAATCCATTATTATGGATCTAAAAGAAGTTGAAATTGGTGATAGTATAACAGTGTGCTTTGAAGAAGTGAAACAAGTCGGCGATAAAATTATTGCTACTGTGACTAGCGACGACCTGCCAGGTGATACACTTTGGCTTAAGGGTAATTTTGGTCCACAGAACGGCCTATTATCACTAATAAAGACATTGAAAGGTGGAGATAACATCGAAGGATCAACTGTGAAATACACAAAAGTTGAATCCGAAAAGTCTCCAGCAGGATATGCTCATTTGTGGCAAGTTTGAACAACAAGCCAGATCTTGACTACCAATTTTATTGGACTTTGCCTTCATCAAGACTTCGGTCTTGATGGAGGCTCTTTTTATTTATTTTTATTGGCTTCTTTAGATAGTATACTTGCAATTATTAAGACCAGGATAAATCCACCAATAATATGTAATGGAGTATTCTTGGATCCAATGTCCCAACCATTGTAGGGTAACATGACTAATACTTCCGGTTTGCCCGTTTAGAGGTTGTTGACCGCTTCCGTTGACTTCTTCGCTTAGAAGTTGCTGCTGCTTTCTTTGCTGCTGCTCTGGTCTTGTATTTTCGCTTCAAAAGTTTGCCTGTAACATAAGACCTAACTTTATATCCACCTTTCACTTTATCAATTGGCATATCAATCAACTCTTTTTCTTATATCGTCCTTCGCGAACATCTCTTCTTAGATTTTTAAGATAATTTGGCCCGGAATGTTCTTTCCACATTGCTTTGTAGTTTGCCCATTGAACATGACCGGAAGTTCCATCATTAGCCGGAGCACCAACCATGTGACCTCCTCGATCTCTAGTATTTCTTCGGATTGAATAATAATACTCTTTCCAGGATTTCGCTGCAGCAATTTTTGCCCTTCTTGGGGTTTTTCTTTTTGCCATTATCTCAACTTCCTAAATAATAAATATCCTGCTAGTATAAAAACCACAACTTCAAGTTTCAGTATTCCGGTCATTCACTCACCACCGCTGCTGGTCTGGCTCCACGACCTTTCATATATGACGCGCCTACAATAACTAAACCAATAACGATCACGCCTCCTAAGAGCCACCATTTAACTGAATCCCAGATCCCACTAGCAATATCGCCTGCAGCATCTCCAATTGAGTCTGCAGCATCGCCCAGCGCACCAGTTACTGGATCCAATAATTCGTCCGTAGTCACGAACGACGACTCTGCTGCAACATCAGAGATCTGGAGGTTTCGGGTATAAATCAGACTTTCCTTATATTCCTGGTTTGAGTTTACTATCGCATTTATTTCACTATTGATAATTAAATTGCTAGATTCACTTAGAGGTCCGGAGGTAAAACTAACCGGACCTTCTAGTTCTTTATCGACAGTTATTTCTTTTACTTCACCACTCTCAATAAATGTTTCTTGTGTACCTATAACTGCAGAATAGAATAATTTTTCTGCTGAGTTCATAGTAATTGAGATCTCATCATCTACCTCTTCAACCGACGACCATTTCTTTCCTTGTGTGGAAATCAAAAATGGATGTATTCCTTCCCTCTCATTATCGATGTCGATTTCTAACCGATCACCACCATACATGGTAAAATCAAACTCGTTCCCATCAACTGTTATATCATCGTTAACAGCATCATTGATGAATGCTGCTCCATCATCAATTTTTAGTGTGAAACTAACTTTCCATCCTTTCTTGACTGTAAAAGCAACCGCTCCTGATGGGTTTTCACTTACTCCTGAAGTGGTAACTCTTGGGGCATCGAAATCGTCAAGTTCTAACGTGTTCCCTCCTCCAGACCAGTAAGCAGCATCCTGCCAATAACCGGTGTAGAGTCCGCTACTTCTGGCTCCATCTGCTTCAATACTATGGGCAACTCTAAAGGCGGTTTCATTGTATTCGAAACCACCTCCTCCGACTAGCATTTGTTCAAATGTTAAAGGTGACTCTTGGAAAAATACATCATACTTTGTGTAATTGGTTGTTGTGGTTGCAATAGACCTAAGATGGATCACTTCAGCCTCTTGTAGTGCTAAAAACTCTTCCTGTTCTGTTACTAGGTAATTATCATAAGCAGTTTCTGCTTCTAATTGAGTTTCAAAAGTTTCATCATAAAACGAATCTATGAAATCCGCAGCATCTAAACCTCGGGCTTCTACCCGATAACTAACTTCCGGGTTGGCATTAGTTCCTGAAGTTATTTCAGTTATCTTCATAAGAAACGACTTTGCCATTGAACCACCTTCGATCTGTGGATGGGAAATTGTCTGCTCGCGAATTATTTTAGTTTCGGACAAAGTGGCAAGATTCCATCGCCTGTCCATCATATCTTTCATTTGAGTGGTTTCGTAAACTACCCCATCTATTCCAGTCCTACTTTCAACTTCTTCTCTAGCAGACTGTTCGGCATAAGTTTCTCCTCTAGAATTGAGAGATACTACTATATTTGTTTCGGTAGTTTCGATAACTGTTCCACTCTCCAGGAATGAATTATAATCATCAACAACTTGTTGTTTATATTCATCTGTTGCATTTGAGAAATCTCCTCCTGTCCATGGATAAAATGCTAATCCAACAACCCAGGGAGAATTGCCCCAACCATCCGAGCCTTCCATCTCTTCAGTGATTAAAAAACCATTGCCTGTTCCAATTATAGTGCCATTTTGTAATTCTTTACTACCAGATAATACAGCAAACCATAGTGTAATTTTGCCTTCGGAGGCAATCTTATATCCAAGTTCTTCTTGGCTAAAATTGTCCGAAAACCTTAAGTTGAAGGTTTCTCGTCCGCTTGCTAAAATTGAGGCCTTAGACAAATTGCTTGTTGTTATCATTCAAATCAACTGTCCTGCTCCGAAGATAGAGACAGCAATCGCCGATATAGCGGTTAAGCCTCTTTTGAATGCTGTTAAGCACTCACGGAGAAGGTTATTGGTATTCTGTACTGATTCGTTAAGAACTGCCACAGATGAGGTTAAATCGTCAAGAACTTTGCCATGGACTTTAACTCGTTCTTCTAATGAACCGAGTCTGTGATCTTGTACTTGATCACTTGCTAACTTTAGGGCCATTATTTCCACCCCTTGATTTCTTTCATAACTTGCTTAAGGGCGGTCATTCTTGTTTTCTTTGAATAACCTTTTCCTGTATTGTCCTCAGACAACATAGCGAACAAATCATATTTCAGATTATTTACTCTAGCACCTTTTGTGCTTTTTCGCTTTTTAGCCATCAATAATCACCGCTTAATGTCATAACTGACACTTGAGCAGTGTCTGCGGCATTTGCTGAAGCAAAGAATAATGTCCCAGAACATGGAACTGCAAATGGAAGAACTAAATTATTCGGATCCGGGCTAGAATCTTTATGAATCTTAAATCTAGCATTCTCGGAATGTAGACCACCTTCGGACATACTAACCCAAACATCTTCTTGTCGGGCTTGGATGATTAAAACCTTAGCGCCAGTAAATCGAATAGTAAACGGGCGATCTGTAGAAGTTAAGATCTGTGCAGTTCCTGCCTGAATTGTATTCATATTATCACCTTCTCACAAACCCAGTGCACAGACCTGAGTGTCGGCGGCTCAAGCCTGTGCGGGTATGGGCAATTAGTGAGTATCAATCAAGGCTACCTTTTAGAATTGCCTTGGAAGTGTTACTAGGCAATGCTTGGGTTTGGCGAACATCAGGTTTAGTTGATGCGCCAACCGGATTAGTGATGATTGGCAAATATCTACGAGTTGTGGCCGCGGAACTATCTACTGCCAAAACTATGTCCCCTCCGGTCAATCCGAAAACTGGGATCATGAGTGCTCCAGATAATCGGCTAGAAAAGGATTGGATTTGATTTACGTCTGTGTTACCTTTATTCCACATAAGTCCATTCTGCAGATCTCCGTTGGTCATTCGCCATTGGTCTGCAGTTATCCCGAAATCTGATAAAGCATTTATACGAATACCTTGAGTTCCATATTCGTCTGTCTCATCATCATTTAAGATTAGGATTGCACTTACTACTCCAGGAACATTTTGAGGGACTCGCACAACTACCTGTTCATTTGAAATTGAACTTAGGAAAGAGGTTGCGGGTACCACTGTTGTGGTCTTTTGCATTCCATCATTAAATCTTAGCCAGAAAGACAACTTACCAGAGGCCACAGTTGCTAGTGCTGCAGTTGCGGCCCAATTTACTGTGATCTCGTAGCGATTTACTCCGGCAGGAGTTTGTCTGCCTAATGGGATATTGATATAACCCTCACGAATTAGAGGATTTTCGGTTGGAACTTCGACAATTCGACCGCCAATGTGGTTTATCAAATATCCATATTGTGAAGGTCCTGCAGTAGATGATTTAGCAAATCCTGCAGTGAAGTCATGCACTACTTCACCATTTAATACTACACGAAGTCCGGTAATAAGCGAACTAACTTCTCCATTATCTACTGGAGTTGCATCAAAAGTCATATTATAGCGAAGTGTTAGGAACTCAACTGCTCCTCCTGGAGCATTTATTCCAGTGTTCCAGGTTACCGCTGTGGTGGTAGGCATATATCCAGTGGTCGAGGTTTCCTCGATCTTAGTCCAGCGAACAGCCATATTATTGACCACCTTTCTTAGCAAGTGCTTCTTCTAGAGGTTTGAAGATTGCACCAGCGAGCGAGACTCCAACTGTTAATCCAACTGCTAACATAATCCAATCCGCAATTCCACCTAGGGAAAGATTGCTAGGCATTAAACCGGCCAGCATTATTCTCCCCTCCAGGCTTCAGGAAGTTTAGACTCGACTGCAGATTGCAGAGTTGAGTTAGTCGGTGATATATATGTCCATGCTACATTGGTACCAGACCATAGGCCTTGGACGAAAAATCCAATCCCTGCTCCAGCGAAAAGTGCTCCAATCATAATCTGCCCCAAACGGCACGAATACTTAATCTTTTCTATAGAATACAAGGACATTGCCCAGGTTTTAGAGTTTTTGGATCTATCGGTCTATTGGATTTACACTTAGAACATGGGTATTTGATCGATATATGTGTTCTTGAATATACACCATCATTATATGTGCACGAATGACCATTATAAGGATTCATAAGAAACACCCTGCCCCAGAATCACAATTCGAATCTTCTTTTGGAATGTACGAATCAAGCATTGTAAGTCTCTTTTCTTGAAATAATCCTAACTTACCTCCTCGGTGTTCGAACTTATTTTCTTCCATTTTAATTGCGATCTCAAAAAGTTCTGGGTGATTCTTTCTTAAATCGAACCAATGATTTGAACCTGCATATGGACAGCAGAAGCATCCAGACTTCCCCACTGTTAGCCCAGCCTTTTCATTTATAGCAATTGCTTGATCTCTGGTGATTGGGTAATCATCCAATAGAGGATAGGTCAACTCCGTCCATTTGACATCGCAGTGACTACTTCTTCTTCGAGCCTCGTCTAGGGTAATTCCTAACCACATTTTAGCAAGGACCTTTCCTCTTTTATTTCCTACAATTTCTCTCAAAAATCTCCTTTGTGGTAAGATTTTGAAGTTCCCTGTACATGATCGAGTTCCAATAACAGGAATGGTATTCAGTCTTAGATAATCATTATGTAAAGAACCTCGATGGGAACCGACAATAATAAATGGAATGTCTATTTCATCACACAATGCTTTTGCTTCCGATAAAAATGCAACCGTTTCGGGTAATTCAGAACCTGTGTCGGCATGAAGAACCAGATCTGGTGCAGGTAAATATCCATCCCTAATCAGAACCAAGATCGCGGTTGATTGTGTACCACCACCATATGATAAAACCTCCAATGGCAATTCAACCCAATTCCTCTTGCCCCATGATTCCGGCAGAAGTGCTTCAAACTCTGAAAAGTTAGAACCTGTATATATGTTCAGAATTAACCCTCCATCAAATATCCATCCCACAACCATGCGGTTTGTTTAAGACTCTCTAATTCAATCACAACAAAATACATAGTATGACAGCATCCGAAGGTCCTAGAGTACTGTAGAACGGGATGATCGAGTACTTCAATGATAACTTGCCTATCACACATAGTGGTATGACCTGTTGTGATTGAAGGGAACCCATGATCAATTATTTCCATTCAATACACTCTCCCATAATATCTTGTAGATAAAACATTGGCTTGTTTTGGCCAATCTCCAGAGATCTTCTCTGTTATAATACCCTTAGGGGTTATTTTGTATAAAGTTCCAGGCACTGCATGAATATATTGAACCGGTTTGTAGTGTTTTAAGTGATGATAACCAGAGGCCCAAATAGTTGAACCACATTCTAGTTTAGCAATAACTAATGGGTTCCTACCATTAGTAAACAAATTAACTTGAGTAACATCATTAGTATCAACCCAAGCAATTGACATAGAACCTTTGGCCACATTTGCAGTCCATTCTAGCCCATTAGTCTCAATTCCTGCTACCAAGGCTTCAGTGTCTACTTCAAACTTTGGAGTGACTCCCATAGTCTCAAACATTCTCCAATCGTTACTGATAACTCCATTATGAGTCATAATAATTGAATCCCTAACTACCGGATGGTTATTGCCATTTAGTGCTGTTGAACCTTGAGTTGTGTATCTTGTATGCAATAAAGCATAGTGAACCATTTTCCCCATCTCATCAATTATCTTTGAAGAATGTTGGGATGCAGATTTTGCGCCTTTACTTACAATAGGCCGGTCTGCATCTTCCCATAGGTATGCAATACCGGAAGCATGCTTGCCTCTATCTTCTAAGTTGTTCCACATCTTTTCTAAATCTTTAGAATTGAGTGTTGATTTATTTCTTAAGTATATTCCGCCTATTCCACACATGCCGCTCAATCTATCCTATAACCTAGACCTATATAAGACCTAACTATACTTAGTCAACTCGACCATGCCTTCTCTGGAATCTTGTGATTGCACCCCAGTCCGGGGAATAATTGCTTGAAAGTCCTTGAGTATATGAGTCTGTATAATTGTGTGGTCTTGCTGAAAAATCATCGCGATTATAATCTCCTGGACCTGCACCAAAAACGCCTGTATCAGATGATCCACCTAAGGCAGTTATTCGCTTTTTCCAGTATGATGTTTGGGCAGGATTAAGTCTTAAAGCCTTTGCCATTCCATCAAATGTTCTTGGATAATCTTTGAAGTCAACATTCTTGAACTCCTCGTTTGTACTGAAATTGAGTAACTTATCCAGGACATTAACCCACTCCCTAACTTTCTTAGAGTTTAATGTACCCTGGTGCTGTCTAAACTCCACTCTTCCTCCAGAAGCAAATTGAGACAAGTTAACTGCAGAGTATTTTTGTCTTAGAGAAGTGTTGAGATCCGCATATCTAGCAAAGTAGTTTCCTCTACGAGATGGTGCCACCATTGTGTTTATTCCTGGAGTGAACCAATTATATGTGTCTACTATTCGGGCCAATTGGTTTGCCCTTTTCTTTTTACCCATTTTCTTCCATCTGGAATTATCCAGTCCGAAAGTTACATGCAGGCCTGTTGATTTGTCAACTTTTGCTCCTTGCCTATTGAGTGATTTTATCACTTTTTCAGCATCTTTCATTCCTTTACCACCTTTTAACACTGGAGAAACCATTTCATGGGATCCTGCTCTAGTTGCTGTTGCAAATCTACCAGTGATGGAACCATCTGCCATACCCTGCCAGGTTTTCCGGTCAAAATACACTCCTCCATGATGAGTATGGAGATTATCAACATAATTTCCGCCAGTAACTAAGGACACGGCCTTCTTTAATTGGTTACCGGTTAGGCCAAATGATTCTAACTCTAAACCGAATTGGCGCTTTACCATACTATTCGGACAGGTCCCTAGTTCTTTAGACTTTCCCTAAAGTACTCGCCTATACCAAGGTTTTGGTTTCTTACGTCTCTTCTTGGGTAAATCGACCGGATTCATATGTTTGATTTTAGCCTTTTCCAAATCGAACCATGCAAATGAATAATCCTTCTCCCTAATAATCGACATATTGGACTCGAAATCTACTCCCCATCTTTTACTAAGTTGATCCGCGTCAACCGGTAGTGTCCTAAAAAGTAGCATATTGGACACGTTCGCATCGGTCCATCTTGAAACTAGAGGTCTTTGAGTAATCCAGATCGGCATAATTTTTTTAGCACGTCCTTGAACAGCCAATCTCTTCAATGATAGTGGGATCTGTGTTGGAGTAATTAGAATAGACGACTCGTCGAGCACAAATGTATATGATGATTTAGGTTCCGAATCTGCTAGATTGAAAGCGTAATCTGCTAAATAAGAAACCTCCTCCTCCAGGGTTTCCATCTCCGGCCAGAATAATGTGATCCTCTCTTTTCTAATTGATTTGCTAGCCTTTTTTAGATCTGTTATTGGATCTGCTAGGACGTCCCAATCCCCTGGTTGTCTTTTAGGGTCAATAATAATGAATCTATGATGTTCATTAAACTTGGAACTTTTACTCGCTTCTTGTAGCATAGAAACCGCTGCTGTAGTTTTACCGGATCCACTCATACCTGCAAATATAGAACCTAAATGTTTTCCATCTGGATGAAACAATCTTTCAACTGTGAGATCACTCATTCTACAACCCCAGCGTTTGTTTGAACGGGCTTGGCAATTTTCCTCATTCTCTTTCCGATGAACGGCATACGTGATAAAACTGCCCGGAAAATCCCTCTTTTGCTGGGATCTGCTTTAGCCTGAATAGCAATAATTGGTGGCACATATGCTGAACCAACAATTGTAGACCATACGAGAATTGGTGAAGCAGGAATCTGGATCCCATAAGCATCAAACATTGTAATCGTAGAGTTCTGTAACACATCATAGTCCTGGTTTGATCTTTTTAGTTGATAATTTGGGTCGTTAGTTACTCCTTTACCCCACCAGGATATTAGTCTATCAAGACCTAAAAATGTCCATCGGATCATGGATTTTGTCATAACTCTATGAGCAATCAATAATTGTTTACCATCTCCTCCAGCCATATTTGCGATGGGATCTGGAATGGTGTGAGGCGTCACATCTTCATGCTCTTCGGCTTCCATCCATGAAATTGACTCCCACTCTGTATCTATTTCAGATGTTTCGGATGGTTCAACATTATTGTCTGGAAGGTCGAAGAAATCTTCACCTTGTTGCTCCTCGATAATAATTGGTTCCTGGGTTTTGTGGACATTATTATAATGCTTGTAAACTGCTTGTCTACTTTTCGGCTTTTCGTGCCCGTATTCACATGATGGACACCTGTATTTATTTGGATCTGATGGATGTTTTTCTACTTTTGCCATTATCTCACTCCCATATTTGATGCAACATTGTCAACCTGGGTGTTAACTGCCATCATAATTAAAGTTTGAATCCTATCATCTGAATAGATTTCTTCTAACGACATTTGAAAGGCTGAAATCCCATCCAGGCCTTCCTTTCTACCTTTCGCATAAAATGCTGTGAACTTACCAATACCTGCAAATAGTAAAGCATTTGCGATCGGGGATATATCTGCTTGATGATCGGACATTAAATCTAAAAACTTCTTCAAAGGAGGCCATGATTCTGTAGTCAATTCGTCCAATGCTTCCCAAATATCAGGTCTTTGTGTCCAGTGCATATGTAAAGCCTGAGTAGGTCCCCATTAAAGTAACCTTTCGTGCGGAATAGATGTAAACCTTCTATTCAAGAGATCTCCAAATGTTTCCGGAAACTCCAACCAATTTCTTTTATTGGAATCACCCATCACTGAAATACTAAACTTTCTTTCCTCAAATATATTTATTAGCCCGAAATCACTTTTCATCCTTGCCTCTTTTGCTGAATATGGTTTAGTTACCAATTTGGATATTTTTCCAACTGAGGCATTTTCTGAACAAAAACTATAGAGACCTGTTTCCTTATGGTCACGAATAAAATATGAGGCTGAACCTCTGAATGTAGTTTTAATTTTATGACTTTTAACTGTATAAACTCCGGACATCAAAATCAATACATCTCCTTCACCTTCAACTTCCCATTCTCCTAAATTATATGGTGCTGGTAAAGGTCTTGGAGGAATAACCAACTCATTTATTTTTGGGATAATCACGCCATCAGTGGCATATGATACTGCTATATTGCCATTAACACGATTTAATTCACTTAATCGAGATCTTGTCGCCCCAGTAATAGTTGAAGCATAAATCGGGTTCCACATTTTACCAATAATGCCTTCAACATTTTGCACAGTTTTCCCGTAAATGCTATTCAGTGCCACCTTGGCAACACGATAAGCAATTGGATCATCTGTCGCTTCCATTTTAATTTTATAAAACCGGTCAATGAACTTTCTAAAAGGATAAGTTGGACTTTCTGAATGATAATATGTCCACCTCCCAATAATAGCAACCGTATGAGGGTGTTTTAAGGCCTCTTGTACTTCATCAGCAGAGAACCAGCCTGACACCACACGGGGACTACAAAGAGTGCCTGATGAAGCCTTAACAACTAATGGGTACCATGAAGCACCAGGTTCAAACTCAATATGTAGTTCACAAAACCCTGGTGTATAAGGTTGTCGAACTTCTAACCATTCCATCCATTCTGATTGAATGTCACCTTCTATCCAAGTCCCTTCTGTTATATCCTGTAACCAATACATAATATAAGGATAGGCGGAAACAATATCTAACAAATAGTTGTTAGTAAAATGACCGGATCCGGAAGTCTCAAACCATCCCCCTCGATAACTTTCCCAAGCATACGACAGGATTCTATGATAATTTTCATCGTTATACATTTCGTTTATTGTAGGAATGGTGCAAGTATCAAAAAGCGCTCTCTGTGCTACATTTGCCATTGAATAGGGTTTTATGAACCGGATCTTTTGTGAAATGAAATCAGAATAAGTTAAACGAGTCAATTCGCCCGCTAACTCTGCATCTACTATCGCATATTTTTCAATATCTTTTCTATAAAGTGTTGTATAATCCTCATCATCGAATCTTGAAGCATCTAAAACAGTACCATCGGAACATTTTTCTATCTTTGTTTTATCAAGATAGATCTTTGATGCCGTATTGAGTTTAATCTTATAGTAAAATTGTGAAATGTCCCACCAAATAATCTCCCCTAATTTATATCTGCCCAAAAACCACTTTTCTGGCTTCATACTAAACATTTTTCCTTCTAAATAATTTATTGTGATCATTTCACCTTCAACTTCATTATCTGAAAGTGTTTTCGCATTAAATCTTATTTTTCCTTCTTCTAACAATTCCGAAATGTATTTATCGGGTAAAAGTTTAATGACCGCCTGAGCATCGAAGCGGAGATTCCAAAAGAAAAACTCCCTTGGTGAAATCCCTCTAAGAACTCCTTTTTTACTTGCAGACTTACGTGATTTCTTCCATGCTTTTGAATGTTTTTTCAAATAGTGAATCATAACCAGATCGTAGAAAGATGATATTTCCCAAACACCTTCTTCTGTTGAATACAGCCAAATCTTACCCGATTTGGTTTCTGTATCTGCCCCACATATTTTCCATTTTGGAATCGAGTTTTTAGCCTGTCGCTTTCGGTTTTGTTTCCTATACTCGGGAAGAGGTCTAACGAATAAACCTAAATCTTCAATACTACTATTATTCCTGAACCACTCGCGCCTTATCATATACTCTCGCCGCCTCGACATATACCTTATAATTGCTTGGGGATCGATAATAATATCCTCCCCGTTTTCCAATAAAAACCTGTTTCACTGTACCTCTAAGTACAACATAGGATTTTCGTAAATAATTAGTCCTTGGAGTTGTTGTTATTATGGATTCTATTTCCTCATCTTCAAGATTTGCTATTTCATTTTCTGCCGGACTTCTTCCTTCCGACAATGCTGTATAATCTCGATCGAACCTTCTCCAATCGAATTGCAAAGCGACTTCTTCGGCTCCACCACTACCTCCATAAAGTGCTTGGTCACGATTCAATCTTCTCATCCTTACATCAAGCGATTTCTCTTCCTCTCTTGTTAGTGGAAGTCCTCGTGCCCTTTCCATTTCCCTTCTACCAGCATTAGTTGCTGCTGCCATTCCTGCTTCTGAACTTGCTTTCCGCTCTCTATTGATAGTAGAGATCGCTTTTGCTGCAAAACCAGATACTACAGAACTTTCTATCCTTCCGGTGACAGGATTTCGGACAGTTCTTGAAGGTCCTGAAATCCTAAGACCACGGGAAGTGACGGATCGCATTCTTGCTGCTGGAGGTGTTGATGCCCCAGTTAACCAACCTCGTACTGTTTGTGGTCTAACTCCATATGAGCCTGCTACGCCCTCTAAACTGTCTCTCCTTACTAAATGTGCTAGTCTATCAACAAAGAGGTCTGAACTAGGCCTATATGGCAAAATATAGACCTCCGGACAGTGTTAAACCTATCAAAATTAAACCTATAAGAAAATTAACTGAATCATTGGCCTGTTCCATAGGTGATTCTACTTTCTTGGTAACTATAAAAGTTAGCATACTAGTGAACCCTATTGATAATAAAATAAGAATAACGATTTCCGACCGTTTCATGGAGTTCATTCCTCCGTTTCTATGGTTAAATATGTAGATTCGTTATAGTTATCATTTACGATCTGGCTTATTCGACCTTTTGATACATTAAACATTTTCCCAATCAATAAATAAGTTAAACCCAATTCTTTTCGGGCACTTGCCATTGATCTTATTTTTTCTCTGTCACTTAAAGACAATTTGCGCATTCTGTGTTGTTTCATTCAAAAACCTCCGGTTTGGGGTCGAAAATAACAGGCGGTTCAACCGCATGTATGTTTTGCTTAAAATAAGTCACATAAGAATCCATCTGTTCTAAAATCTCTGAAGGTCCTAAGTTCAATAATTGTATTGAATAATAGTGGGTACCTCTAGGAGTCAAATAATCTCGATGGTTTTCATAAATGTGTGGATGGGCTAGAAAGAAAGTCAAAAACCTGGGATTCTTATCCAATGCGGTAGCAATACAGTCTAGTATAATAGACCAGGTCATTATGTCATAGGGAAGTCCAACGAACACATCAGAGGACCTCATAAACACACACATATTGACTTCTTCTCCATTGCATGATATTGCTATTTGAGTCGGACAAGGTGTATTCCTAGAAGTATTATTGTCGTTTTGTGAATCCCATAAATCTATCACTACTCTCCTACTACTTGGATCTTCTAATAATTGTAAAATTGCCTTCTCTAACTGATGTCCCATTCTAGTTCCATACGAGTTTTCTATTATTCCATTGGTTGCAAACTTATTCCATATGGAACAATGTTTTGTTATCCATTCTATTGAATCCGTTTGTGACAGAATCCAGACTGCTTCCGCTGCTGCAACATAAGGTCTATATTTACGATTCAGTGGAATAGGGACATTATTATTCTGTAAATCAACCTTGATCATTGCTCCACCATGTAAAGCCCGCAACTTCTGTCCCGTGCGGGCATTATACTGTACAGGTTGCAATGATATTTCTCGCAGTAGTGCAGTGTAGTCTGTATTATATTGAAAGTTACTCACATGCCCACCTCATTAAGGAATAAATATGTAAAATCAATATAGTTCAACATGTCTAATAAAGTATCTTCGATGCTTTCATTTACGGGTGAGTTGCTTTGAGCAAGACTGCGAAGTCTGGTCGATTTAATATGAATCATCTGAATATAAGATACTAAACCAAACGGAAAATACTCATCTAATGAAATATCATCTTTTTGATAGTCGTTTTTCTTTTTTCTTCTAATTTGCTGTGCTTTAGAAAATGCAGATGTGACTATTTCAGTATCTAAAACCGGATCTAGGTTAGGAGCATCCCAATCAACCGGTTTTATTAAATCAAGAGCATTATCCCTCTTGGTATCTTTAGCATCTCCTCTAACCTTTTGCATATTACTACGTAAAACTTCTTCCCAACCAAGATCCCAATTCATTCCAAGTCCTGCTGCTGTTCCCATTGCTACTACTACTAAATCCAGTAAACCATCAAATAATTCTACAGGGTCTGATTGATTCATTGCAAACTTAACTTCATTTAATTCTTCGATCAAAAGTTTGAATCTAAAATCTAGCCATTCATCATCCATTATCTGGGCTTCATCAAACTTAGATGGATTATGAAGGCCATAATGTTCTCGCATTGCACGAATATCATCAAAGTTGGACATCTTTCTTCACCCCATTTGCATGAATACTTAGTCTAGCATTTGTTGCAAAAGCATATCCCATAAGGAATGAAGTACAATCCCAATATGTAA
>Ga0115000_10002882_pt1 | contig 14576 bp, 13 predicted proteins | sample ArcticOcean_MG_C_6_FD_89690 | JGI IMG/M metagenome (GOLD analysis project Ga0115000, IMG submission 89690) | Marine microbial communities from western Arctic Ocean - ArcticOcean_MG_CB8_128 | ecosystem: Environmental > Aquatic > Marine > Oceanic | place: Arctic Ocean: Canada Basin | collected...
ATGGCTCTCAAGTCCGCCGAAGAAGGGAATGCATCGCTTGTGGGGAAAGACACTCTACTCGTGAAACAGTTGATTTAAATTTACCAAGACTCATTAAAAGTGATGAATCAAGGCAATCATTTAATGAAGACAAGCTTCGTTCTGGACTGCTAAAAGCTCTCGAAAAACGACCAGTTGAAACTTCAAAAATTGAAACTGCAATTCAAAAAATTCAACGAAAACTGATGGCTCAAAATGACAGAGAGGTTCCTTCGTCAATGCTTGGAGAGTGGGTAATGGAAGAACTGAGAGCTCTCGATGAGGTTGCATATATAAGATTTGCTTCGGTTTATCGTCAATTCCAAGATATTGAAGCTTTTAAAAGTGAAATTGATAAATTAATGAACAAATAATCCCAGGATGGCAAAAACTAAAATTGAGTTTGTTTGTAGAGAATGTGGTTCCTCGCATCATCAATGGGCAGGTCAATGCTTAGATTGTAAAGAATGGAATACACTTGAAGAAATAGTAATATCACAGGCAACTTCCTCTAAACCTGAAAGTCTTAAAGATCTTCCTTCATCTAAGGTGCAAAACCTATCTGAGATTAAATCACAAAATAATAACCGTATTTCAACAGGTCTCAGTGAGCTTGATCGGACATTAGGGGGTGGCCTAGTAGATGGTTCTGTAGTTCTTATTGGTGGTGACCCTGGCATTGGTAAGTCAACTTTGATTTTGCAGGCTATAGCGACTATTAATGCCTCAAGTACAACTTTGTATGTCAGTGGTGAAGAGTCGGCTGAACAGGTTAGTGATAGAGCAATTAGACTTGGAATTAAAGAAGATATATTGTTTATAGGTGAAACCCATCTAGAGAAAATAATAAAAATTTCAAAAGACACAAGACCTAAGGTTATTGTTATTGACTCCATTCAAACCATGGTTACCGATCTCTCAAATTCTGCGCCAGGCTCTGTCACTCAGGTAAGAGACTGTGCAGCTCAGCTTACTCAATACGCCAAACAAACCAATACAATACTTTTGATGATCGGTCATGTTACAAAGGGTGGAGCGCTTGCTGGTCCAAGAATCTTAGAGCACATGGTCGATGCTGTTTTGTATTTTGAGGGAGATGCTGGCGGTCGTTATAGAATAATCCGAGCCGTAAAAAATAGGTTTGGTGCTGTAAATGAGATCAGCGTTTTTGCAATGGGTGAGAAGGGGCTTCAGCAAGTAAGCAACCCCTCTTCTATTTTTCTTTCAAATCAAGAAAACCCATCTTCTGGCTCAATGGTTATGGTTACAAGAGAGGCGACAAGGCCTTTATTGGTTGAGATACAGGCGTTAGTAGACCAATCTAATGGAGCACCAAAAAGAGTAAGCGTAGGACTTGATCAAAATAGATTGTCATTACAATTGGCAATTCTTCATAAACATTCTGGAATTGCAACATTTGATCAAGACGTTTTTATTAATGTGGTTGGTGGAATCAAGGTTAGTGAAACAGCTTCTGATCTCGTTGTAATGCTTGCAATTGTTTCGAGCCTTAGAGACAAGGTAATTCCAAGTAAATGGATTGCTTTTGGTGAGGTTGGACTAACTGGTGAGGTTCGCCCAGTCTTCAATTCTATGGAAAGGTTATCAGAGGCTCAAAAGCAAGGTTTTGAGTTGGCAATCATACCAAAAGGTAATGCGCCTAAAAAATCTATAAAAGGAATGAAGGTTGTAACTGTAGGGTATCTATATCAGGCGATTCAGTATTTACTTGAGAATAGCTAGTCTTTTTATAGATCTATACCTTTTTGAGCTCTAATATTAGCTCTAAAAGCGTGTTTAATATCTTTTACTTCACTAACGGTATCTGAAGCTTCAATAATACCCTCACTGGCCGATCTTCCAGTAATTACAACATGTTGGTCAACTGGCCTATTTTTAAGGGCTTTAAGGATTAATTTTTCATCAAGATAATTGTAATTGATCATGTAGGTAATTTCATCAAGCACAACAAGAGCAATTTCAGGATTAGCTAAGAATTTCTCAGCCTCATTCCATGTTTCATTTGCTCTCTTTTTATCGAGCTCTTGATCTTGTGTGTTCCAAGTAAAACCACTCTCCATATGCGCCGATACAATATTTGGATTGCTATCTAAAAATAAATCCTCTCCAGTTTGCTGCTCACCCTTTAAAAAACGAACGAGAGCCACACTCATGTCGTAACCAAGAGCCCTACAAATCATGCCCATAGCAGAGGATGACTTGCCCTTCCCATTTCCTGTAAGAAGTACAATAATACCTTTATCAATATTTGCCTTTTCAATTCTAGAGTCGATATGCTCTTTTTTACGCTGCATTCGCTTTTTATAAGAATTTTCCATATTTAATCTTACCTATTGAGACTTTAGATCAACTACCCAGTATATTCAATTATATGCTGGGTAGTTATTATCTTAGAAATTGTAAGTTAATCCAAGAGTTGTAGTTTTACCAAGAGTTTTATAGCCTCTAGCCATTTCATAATCCTTGTCTAAGACGTTGTTTCTATTTAAATAGACACTTAAACTATCAGTAAAGTCATAACTTGTACTCAAGTTAAGAAGGCCATAACCTCCAAGCTTAACATCATTTGTATGAGCATCCTTATCCCAAGCCCAAGATTTAGCTGTCCAGTTGATATTTCTTTTCCATTTACCAGAAGTCTTAGAGAGGTTCAATGAAATTGAGCGGTTTGGTCTTCTACCTTTTTGTAAATCTGTAGACTTCGCTATAGCTTTATTGAAGTTAATACTAGAATCAAGATCCCATCCCATTAAATCAGTACCAAGTGTTAATTCAACACCTTGAATATTTACCACTCCATCATTAATATAATAAGCATCGGGAGTTTGCCAATTATCATCTGGATCTAAATAACTGAATGCGTCTTTAACTTTACTTTTGTATAGCTTTAGCTCAGCAACACCCCATTCATAATCTCCAGAAAGTCCTAATTCGAAATTTTGCGAATGCTCTGGTTTAAGAGAAGTTTGACTTTGCGAGATATTTAAATTATTTTTGTAATGATCCGGTAAGTTAGTCGCGGTCCCATAAGAGCCATTTAACCTAAGTTTGGCACTTAAATCCCTAGCCCAATTAAAGTTATAGGTTGTATGAGTACTAAACTTATCATGATCAATAATTCTAGCACCAATTGATAATTCATTGTCTAGAATTAAGCCTTGCCATTGTGAAAAAATATCAGTATGTTTAATTTGTTTCTTATTTGCAACATCTTTGTCAACCGAATTCATAAACCCAATTGATAATTTACTAAAATTAAAATCAAGCTCATTAATTACTGACATAGTGTTTAACTCATATTTACTACCATGGCGAAATATATTCTGATCATTAATATCGACACTTGTTTTAAGTCTATCACTAAATTTTTGAGTTACACCTAAACCAATTTGCCTCAAGTCATTTGCATATTGATCAGCTGGGTATGGGTTGTCATACATAATGTTAGCTTTAGAATCAATCAAATTTAGATTTATAGAGGTATTTTTAGATAGCTCAGTGCCCACATTTAATCCAAAGGTTTGCCTATCACTTGGATCTAAATCACCATCACCAGTTGCATCGATTCCATCTGTAATATAGTCAGTAAAAGTAAAATCTAAATAACTAGTTTCACCTTTATAGTAGGAATTAATACTCGACTGTTTTGTGCCCTTAGAGCCATAAGAGCTATCAATTGTATTTCTAGTTATTGTATTTGCATCTTTATCAGTAAAGACATTAATTACCCCACCAATAGCACCAGGGCCATATAACGAAGAGAAAGGGCCTTTCGTAATTTCAATTCGACTAATTTGATTCAAAGGAATCATTTTAAAATTTGGCTGACCACCTGTAATAGTTACCTTTTGTCCATCAATTAAAAGTAGAGTATGTGCCGCTTCATTTCCACGAAGCCGAACAGCTGACATATTCCCCGTTCCACCCTCAAAAGTAATTGATGGAATACTTTCTAATAATTCGACAAAGGTTGAAGCACCTGTTTTTTTAATATCAGATTTATCAAGTTTTATAGAAGTTGCGATTGAACCAATTACTGGTGTTGCTGTTCTGTATTCATTATTTAAAGTGATCTTAATTGGACCAATCACAGCATTTGCTAGATTAGAGAATAGAATCACTGAGAATGTAGCAGCAAGAATTAAGTTTTTAGTAAACATTTTGACCCCTTATTTATAGAAAAAGAGGGATTTAGAGAAAAAGAACTACAAGACATGTAATACATTAACTCACCACCCATCGTAGCTTTAGTAAAACTAAACTTGCCATGTATCGGACTTATCTATAGGAGAATTACCGTTGCGAGGGCAGTGTTGGATTTAAACCAACTTCCATTTTGCAAATTATTTTGTGAATTATAGCGCTATTTTATAAAACTGCAATAACTTTTTTTTATCCTATCTTTTTATTATCTTATTACTTAATAAAAACAATACTTTGAAGTGTGAATAGTCTTAGGTAAAATACCCCCTAAAGAATATCTTTTAACTTGTATTATGAAAAGTGATTCACTTGAAAATTTAAGAAATAAGATCGATGATCTGGATCAAAAGATTCAGCTTCTAATATCACAGCGTGCTGATCTTGCAGCCAAGGTTGCGCTTGTTAAACAAGAGTCGAATACCCAAACTGCTTTTTATAGGCCTGAGCGTGAAGCAGAGGTTTTGAGTAAAGTAATTCAAAGAAACAAAAGCCTTCTTAAAGATAAGGACATTGCTCTAATTTTTAGAGAAATTATGTCAGCTTGTCTTGCACTTGAGCAGCCTCTTAAGATTGCTTTTTTAGGCCCTGAAGGAACTTTTACTCAAGAAGCTGCTTTAAAGCATTTTGGGCACGGTGTTTCTCCGCTAGACTGCGGAACGGTTGATGAAATTTTTCATCAAGTTGAGACAGATAATGCACAATACGGTGTTGTGCCAATAGAAAATTCTTCAAACGGAGTTATTGGCACTTCTCTTGATATGCTCTATAGCCATGATTTAAATATTTGCGGTGAAGTAGAAATTGCTGTTGCTCATCACTTAATGATGCAAGACCAGACTCAAGAAATTAAAATTATTTACGCACATCAACAAGCCCTTGATCAGTGTCATCGCTGGCTTTCTAATCACTATCCTCATACTGAACTTAGACCTGTTGCCTCGAATGCGTTAGGAGCAAGAATGGTAAAAGATGAGCCAAATGCTGCTGCAATTGCATCTAAGGTTGCTCTTAATATTTATGGTCTTGAAAGGGTTGCTAAGAACATAGAGGACAATGCTGGCAACGTTACTCGCTTTATTGTTATTGGTAAAGATGAAGTTCCAGCTGGCGTTAACGATAAAACATCACTCCTAGTTGTTACAAAGCATGAATCAGGCGCTTTGTTTGATTTACTGGAGCCGTTTAAGGCGAATAATATTAATATGCTCCAACTGGCGAGACATCCAATTCCAGGAGTAAAGTGGGAATACTTATTTTTTATTGATATAGAAGGGCACCAGAGTGAAAAAAATGTTCAAAAAGCTATTCTAGAAGTCAAGTTACGCGTCTCTAAACTAGATATTTTAGGGTCTTATCCTGTAGCAGTTTTATGAATGCCTGTGAGTCAATCCTTGGATTGAGTCCATACCAAGGTGGAAAGCCTATAGAGGAGCTTGCTCGTGAGTTAGGACTGAAAAATATTACAAAGCTTGCTTCAAATGAAAACCCATTGGGCGTTAGTCCAGTAGTAAAAGAAGCAGTTTTTAACTCTTTATCAAGTATCAATCGCTATCCTGATGGTAATTGCTTTGAGCTAAAAAAAACAATCGCTGAAAAACTTTCAGTAATGCCAGACATGGTTTCACTAGGTAATGGTTCGAATGAGCTATTAGAGCTCATTGCAAGAGTATTTGTATCCAAAAAAACCGATGAGGTGATCTTCTCTCAGTATGCTTTTGTTGTTTACCCTCTTGTCACTCAGGCCTTGGGAGCCACTGCAAAAATCTCTCCAGCCAATAATTATGGCCATGATTTGAATTCAATGCTAAGCCTGATATCTGAAAATACAAGGCTTATTTTTGTTGCAAATCCGAACAATCCTACGGGCACTCTTTTAAGTGATGATGAGCTTTATAGCTTCTTAAATAAGGTTCCTAATTATATTCCAGTGGTATTAGACCAAGCATATTTTGAATACTTAAATGTTGATGATCGTGCAATAGACTGGCTAAATGAATTTGAAAATCTAATTATTACTCGTTCCTTTTCTAAGGCGTATGGCTTAGCAGGACTGCGGGTTGGCTACTCGGTATGCAGCCCTTTAATTGCAGATTTTATAAATCGAATTAGAGAGCCTTTTAACGTTAACTATACTGCTCAAGTTGCCGCAATTGCAGCACTTTCAGATGATAATCACTTAAAGAACTCGGTAGAAATAAACGATAAAGGCTATGAGCAACTAACGAATGGCTTTAACTCTTTAAAACTCAGCTATATTCCATCTCATGCTAACTTTATTGCTGTTTCGTTTGATAATGCCATGAATATTTATAATGATCTCCTTAAAGAAGGCGTTATTGTGCGCCCAGTTGAAATGAAAGGATATTTAAGAATTTCAATTGGAACCCCTGGTGAAAATGAGCACTTGCTTAGTGCATTAAAAAAAGTTTTATGATTAATAAAATTACAGTAATTGGTATTGGCTTAATTGGAGGATCTTTAGCGAAAGCGATTAAAAAGAATAATTTATCAAAAATAGTCTTTGGCTTTGGTAGAGATTCAAATCGACTTGAAGAAGCTCAAAAAGCAAACATTATTGACCAATTTTCAACTAACTTAAAAGAAGCAGTAAGTGACTCAGATATTGTAGTTATTGCTACTCCAGTAGGCTCTTTTAAAGAAATTCTAAGTGAGATAAAACCTTTTCTAACTGACAAAATATTAATCACAGATGTTGGCAGCACTAAAACCAACATTGTCTCTATAGTTAAACAAATTTTAGGGGAATATTCAAATTTCTTCGTTCCAGCGCACCCAATTGCAGGGAAGGAAAAAAGTGGTTTTGAGTCAAGTGAATCTAGTTTATTTAATAATAAAAAAGTTATCATTACGCCTCTTGAGACTAATAGTGCAGAGTCAATAAACCTTATTCAGAAGATGTGGGAGGGTACTGGTGCAGATGTTGATTTTATGTCTCCCGAGTCTCACGATGAGCTACTTGGAATGACCTCGCACTTACCTCATATGCTTGCATTTTCACTTGTTAATTACTTAATTAGTAAAAATCCTAGCGCGTCAATATACGCTGCAGGTGGCTTCAAAGACTTCTCCAGAATAGCCTCTGGTGATGCAGTAATGTGGAGAGATATTTGTATTCAAAACAAAAATCAAATCATTGATCACATAAAGGGTTACCAAAAAACACTGAACTCTCTAGTTGATGCGATTGAAAATGAAAATAGCGATGAATTAGATTTGTTATTTACTAAAGCTAAAAAGACCCGTGATTCATGGGTAGGATAATTTAACTAATGTCAAGTTTTTTAACCTCAAAATGTAGGCCATTAAAAGGCTCTATTAAAATCCCTGGTGACAAATCAATATCTCATAGATCTATTATGCTTGGATCGATTGCAACTGGAATAACAAATGTGTCGGGGTTTCTTCAGGGTGAAGACAGCCTGGCAACTTTAAACTCTTTTAAGGAAATGGGCGTTCAAATTGAAAGGGAAGGGTCAAATGTAATTATTAATGGTGTAGGGATGCATGGCCTTAGAGAGCCATCTAGACCTTTAAATTTGGGTAACTCTGGTACTTCCATTCGTTTAATGTCTGGCCTTCTAAGTGCGCAAAACTTTGATTCTGAGCTTTGTGGGGATGAGTCACTCTCTAAGAGACCAATGGCTAGAGTTATCGAACCACTTCGTAAAATGGGAGCAGACATTTCAGGCCCTAGCTCAAGACCTCCTCTTACAATCAAAGGAAAAAAAAGATTATCCTCATTAAAATACACACTCCCAGTTGCCTCAGCCCAAATTAAATCATGTCTACTGTTAGCAGGGCTTTATGCTGATGGTGAAACACATATTAGTGAAAATGGTATATCAAGAGATCACACAGAAAGAATGCTTCGAGGTTTTGGTTATAAGGTTAATACCTCCCCTGGAAAGGTCTCTATATTGGGTGGAGGGAGCTTAAAAGGCTGTGATATTGAAGTTCCTAGTGACATATCGTCTTCTGCTTTTTTCATGGTAGCTGCTAGCATTGCTGAAGAAGCTGACATTACTTTATTGGCTGTTAATGTTAATCCAACTAGAACAGGCGTGATTGATATTCTTCAATTAATGGGTGCTAATATTGAGCTAACTAATGAAAGACTAGAGGCTGGTGAACTAATTGCAGATATAAGAGTTTGTTCATCGAAACTTAAAGGAATTAATATCCCAGAACACTTAGTCCCTTTAGCGATTGATGAGTTTCCAGCTATATTTATTGCGGCAAGCTGCGCAAAGGGTGAAACTGTCTTAACTGGCGCTAAAGAGCTAAGAGTCAAAGAGTCTGACCGCATTCAAGTAATGGCTGATGGGCTTAAATCATTAGGAATTGAAAATGAAGTTCTCGATGACGGCATTAAAATTACTGGCGGTAAATTTAAAGAGCAAATGGCTCCAATAAAATCACATCATGATCACCGCATATCCATGTCATTTGCCGTTGCTTCAGTTAAATCTAATTATGAAATTAGTATTGATGGGGTTGACAACGTAAAAACATCGTTTCCAAACTTTGTAGAACTAGCGAACTCGATTGGCATGGACATTACAGAAATTAAGTAAATTTACTGTTCGATACATGTCGTCCAACACCTTGTTATAATACACTTTTTAAAAAACACACTATTCTATGACTATTAATAATGCAGAATCGTTCTTTGCATGGGACGTACTTTCTTGGCTTTTTGTAGCAATGGTTCTAGCAATTATTATTGTCTTAGTTGACCTATTTTTAGCCAAGTTAAAAAATACGAATAAAAACAATTCTTCTGAAAAAAAATTACAGATTGGTAGTTTTTTGTATTTTTTAATTTTTTTAAAATTTTCAAAGTCCGAAAAATACAGCCATAAGCCAAAAATTGTTCAATGGTCAATTGAACTTTTTCCAGTACTTTTACTAGTGTTGGTTTTTAGAGGCTTTATATTTGAACCCTTTCGTGTTCCATCAAACTCAATGATGCCTACACTTTTAACAGGCGATTTCATTCTAGTAAATAAGTTTGATTACGGCCTTAGACTTCCCATAACTAACACTAAGCTCGTTAAGTTTTCAAATCCTGATAGAGGAGATGTAATTGTATTTAGATACCCAAATTATGAAAAAAATGCTGGTTACTCTGGCGTTGATTTTATTAAACGTATTGTCGCACTTCCAGGCGACGTTATTTCCTATAAAAAAGATCAGCTGATAGTTAATGGTGATTCAGTTGACATTAAAAAAATCGGACCATATACTGGCGTAGACTCAGGAAAATCAATGAACAATTACAGGCTAGTCCGTGAAGTTTTTGACTCGACTAGCCATGACATAATCCTTAATCCAAAGGGACACTCAAAAGATTTGGTGGAAATTACAATTCCTGAGGGCCATTACTTTGTAATGGGTGACAACAGATCTCATAGTAGTGACTCAAGATTTTGGGGCTTTGTTCCTGAAGATTATATAATTGGAAGAGCGATTGGAATATGGCTGCACTGGGATTGGAATTACAACACAATGCAGTTTAGTAGAATTGGTAGTTTTGATTAAAAAATTCTATTGATATATTTTTTGATTTCCCTATAATAATGAGAATCATTACTATTTAGAATTCTAATATCAGACTAACAAAAGTGACAAAATATCAGAGCTAAAACTACCAAGCACAAGATGTGGACAATTCAATATTGACAGTATTAAAGGAAAAAAAACTTTACTAACTTTCTATAGATTTGCCCAGTGTCCTTTTTGCAATCTACGAATTAATGAATTTGTAACAAGATTTCCTGAATTTGAAAGCAAATTAAACGTTATAGCAATATTTAACTCGCCTTTAGATCACCTAATTAAAAACACAAAAAAACATAACGCACCGTTTGAAATATTGGCTGACGAAAGTTTTAAATACTTTGAAGAGTTCGAGGTCGAGCAATCAGCCTGGAAGTTTTTCTTTGGCTCTTGTATTCACTTTTATAAGATTTTTAATGCCACCCTAAAAGGTTACATTCCGTTAAGATTTAAAGGCTCAATGACAATAGTACCAGTTGATATTTTAATAAATGAAGATGGTGTTATTGAAAAAGCTTACTATGGAAAAAACACCACAGATCACTTAACCTTTAAAGAAATTTTAGATTTTTCAAGCAAACAACTCTTCATAAAAAAGCCTTCCACAAGGTTCTTAATGGAAGGCTATTAGTTATTATTTCTTATAGATTTTTAACGCCTTTAAGACATTCATTGCTTCATGTACAAAGTAGTCTTCTTTTAGAAGATCTATATACTCTTGATCTCTTAAATCACTAATCTTATTTTGTGACTCTAGTATTTCCTCGACTGAAAGCCCAGTAGGGTCTTCAATAACCTCTAACTCGTCTTCAGCAGAAAGTGCGTTTTTAAGGTCTTTTTCTGATTGGCTAAGATCAATTGAATCTTCATCTTCATCAGTATTTAGTGAAATATTTTCCAGTTCAATATCAGGCGTAATTCCCTTTGATTGAATAGATCTTCCAGATGGGGTAAAGTATCTTGCAGTTGTTAGCTTTAAGCCATAGCCATCTTGTAAATTTAGCATTGACTGAACAGAGCCTTTACCGAAAGACTTTTCACCCATAATTATAGCTCGATTGTGATCTTGAAGCGCGCCTGCAACAATTTCAGAGGCAGAAGCAGAGCCTTTATTCATTAAAACAACAATTGGAGCACCATTAAGAATATCACCTCGCTTTGTCGGAAAAGAGGCATTGGCTGATGGAGTTCTTCCTTCTGTATAAACTACAATACCAGGCTCATCAATAAATAAATTAGATATATCAATTGAAGAATCAAGCAGTCCACCTGGGTTATTTCTTAAATCAATAATCAAAGAATCAAGATTGCCGTCATTCTGAGCTTTTAAATCTGAAATGATAGTGCTTACTAGTTTAGCAGTAGGCCTTTGAAATTGAGCGATCCTAAGGTACGCCATACCTTCATCAAGAAGTAGGCCTTTGGCGGAGGTAATTGTAATAATTTCACGTGTTATCTTGACTTCAAATGGGGCAATATCAGGCCTTCCAATTGTAAGTATGATCGAGGTTCCAGGGGCTCCTCTCATAAGCTTAACACCTTCTTCAAGATTGATTTGGCTGACATTTTGATCATCAATTTTTAAAATAATATCTCCAGCTTTAAGGCCTGCTCTATAAGCTGGCGTGTCATCTATAGGTGAAACCACCTCTATAAAATCCCCCTTGGTACCAATAACAATTCCCAGGCCACCAAATTTACCCATAGTGCTCTCACTTAAGTCAGACTGGCCTTTTGGCTCCAGGAAACTAGAGTGAGGGTCTAAGCCCTCAACTAAACCCTTAATAGCGTTATTAAAGAGAGTTTCATCATCAATATCATCAACATAGAGCTGTTTGATTTGAGAAAAAACTGCTGTAAAAGTATTTAAACCCTCAAAAAAAGATGGCGAATCAAGAGGGGAGTAATTTTCTTCAGCAGCTAATACAGTGCTTGATAAACCAAAAAGAAGAAAAAGAGAAAAAGAAGCTGATTTTAGTAAAGTTTTTACATTTTTCATAATTAGATTAAGTATTAAAAAAATAGGTTATTAGAATAATTTTGACGAATTGTACTATTGTTTTATAAATTTTAGATGAAGAAACAATGTAGTTTTAAAAAAAAGTAGGAGTAAAACCAATAATAGTAATAGTTTTACTTTAAATACTGTAAAGAGATTCTAAAATTCTCTGGATAAATTCACCTAATCTTTCTCTAATCAACTTCTAAACTTCATTTATCTTATAGCTTCATTGCCTAGAATAGTTATTATTAATATAAGAAAACCATCACACTGGGAGAAACTACTTGCCGTAGTCGTTGGTCTCTCACTCGGAATTCTCATCTCAACAGCTGCCAATGCCGACCTAGATGAAGCTATCGCTTATGCGGAAGCTGGAGATGTAAAAAAAGGACAGATGGAACTTGTCAATATTGCCCAAAGAGCAATGGATGGACATCCAAAATCAATGTGCGAGTTTGGCGAAATGTACGCTAAAGAAGGTTACTGGATTGTTCAAAGTGATGAAGATGCTTCAAAGTTGTGGCTCAAGTCTGCTGAGATGGGATATGCTCCTTGCCAGTTTTCAATAGGTGCTGCTTATCTCATTGGATTTGGAATTGAGAAGGATTTGTCAAAAGCAAAGTTTTGGCTTTATAAGGCTAAAGAAAGCACTTATGAGAAATACGCTAGAGCATCAGCAGAACTCTACGCTATTCATGAGCTAGATAAGGTGGAGGATGATATGTACTACGATATGCCTACTTTCCTATTAAATGATTAAGAATGAGAGATTATTTCGTGCACTTAGTCCCTAAAAACTCTTAAAAACCCTATAATTATCACAGCACTTATTGTGTTTCTTTAATGAATAAAAAGCATGAAAACCTTTAGTATCATTGACCTACGGCGAATTTACTAAACAATGCGCTCGTAGCTCAGCTGGATAGAGTGTCGGCCTCCGAAGCCGAATGTCGGGTGTTCGAATCACCTCGAGCGCACCAACCCTTAAAACCTTTTAAACTTCCCTCCTGTTGAAAGAATTAAAATTGTAATAAGCTATATATAAAATGGTTTTGAAATTCAACTGATATAATTACAATTTATTATTATTAAGTTTTTGGTGAAGTAAACAAGACACGTTGTGTTTTATTAATACTAAGAAAACTTGAAGTAGCTATTTTATGCAGTTTTTTCAAAAAAACCAATTAGGCAGGATTTTAAATGGAATTTGAATTATTACACTCACATTGGCTTGTAATTGGAATGGTCTTGGTTGTGGCTGAGATTTTTCTTGCTAGCTTCACCATTTTATGGTTTGGTTTAGGAGCTTTAGTAGTAGGAATAACTGGGATATTTTTACCAATGACGCTTAGCGTCCAAATTTTAGTTTGGACTGTCTCTTCTATTACTTTTACAGTTATTTGGTTCAAAATAATTAAACCAGTAATGTCCTCGAGTCATCGTGGAGATGATGCACGTCAATCTGCTATTGGAGAGTCTGGATTAGTCATTAAAATTCCAACTGACTCCACCAAAGGGGTAATGCGCTTTAGCACACCATTAATGGATTGTGACGAGTGGAACTTTAGTTGCGATGTTTCAGTTGAACTTGGAGACAGACTTCATGTTGAAGGAATCTCTAAGGACACTCTGACGGTTGTAAAAAAAATTAATTAAAGGAGATTTTAAAATGGAAGCAATAGGATTAACTAGTATATTATTTTTAGTAGTACTAATAACCTTGTTCAAGGCTGTTAGATTAGTGCCTCAAGGGTCTAAGTGGGTAGTTCAGAGACTAGGTAAGTTTCAAACATCATTAAGTCCTGGGCTAAACTTTCTAATTCCTTTTGTTGATGTTGTAGCTTTTAAAGCAACTACTAAAGATATTGTCTTAGAGATTCCTTCTCAAGAAGTAATCACTCGCGATAACGTAGTGATCATTGCTAATGCGGTTGCTTATATCAACATTATTTCACCAGAAAAGGCTGTCTATGGTGTAGAAGATTACGAATTAGCTATTCGGACCCTAGTGCAAACCTCGTTGCGTTCAATTGTTGGTGAAATGTCTCTTGATGATGCGCTCTCCTCAAGAGAACAAATTAAAACAAATCTTAAAATTTCTATATCTGATGATATTGCTGACTGGGGAATTACCCTAAAATCAGTTGAAATTCAAGATATACAGCCCTCTGATACAATGCAATCAGCAATGGAAGAGCAGGCTGCAGCTGAGCGTCAAAGGCGCGCTACAGTGACTCGAGCTGATGGCGAAAAGACTGCCAAGATTCTTGAGGCAGATGGCCGTTTAGAGGCCTCTCGTCGTGATGCTGAGGCTAAAATTGTTTTAGCAGAAGCAACTAAATCTGCCCTTACTAAGGTGAGTGAAGCAATTCAAGACAAGGAGTTACCAGCAATGTACCTGCTTGGTGAAAAGTATATTGAAGCTGTCCATAGTATGTCTAAATCACCAAACTCAAAGTTAGTAATTTTGCCAGCAGATCTTCCTGCAGCAGTTCGCGGGATTATGAGCAACACTAAATAGTTGGTTTAGTAACTTATTTCTAACAAAATTTAGAGTTAAAAATTAGGACTCTCTAAAGTTTAAATTAGAGTTACTTGAAAATTTAACATATTTATGCTACTATTAAAAATGGAATAAAAGCTGGCTTTAATAATTAATTAAAGAGTGTGGTAGTAATATTTTTTAAACAGAGTTTTTACCTGCTAATGTGCAGGTCTCTGGTGCTAAGCCAATGTAAAACCTCGCTTTCAA
>Ga0115000_10002885_pt1 | contig 14568 bp, 20 predicted proteins | sample ArcticOcean_MG_C_6_FD_89690 | JGI IMG/M metagenome (GOLD analysis project Ga0115000, IMG submission 89690) | Marine microbial communities from western Arctic Ocean - ArcticOcean_MG_CB8_128 | ecosystem: Environmental > Aquatic > Marine > Oceanic | place: Arctic Ocean: Canada Basin | collected...
CGCCCGTGTCTTTTGCCAGAATTCCGGGCTAAAGTGGTCTTTCATGAGAGCATATAACTTGTGGTCTCTTTGGTCGACCCATTCCTTCGTGGCCCATGGTTTCTTGGGCATTCGTCTATAGGCATATCGGTTTCTCGGGGTGTCACCCTCTATAATGATGTTTCCTCCTCGGGAATACCAGTCGTCTAGACATCGATTCATATCCTCTTTGTCGAATGAACCCATGTATGCGGATGCTGCTTCAAACATATGTGAGATTCACTTAGGCTTTTGTTTATACCGCATCAATCCATTGAACCAGTGACAAATTTCATATACCGTTTTTGATTTACTTCTCACATACGCGCGCTTACCCAATTCACGTTCCCTTAAGGATTGGTGTACATTTTTAGACTTGTTCCGAAAACACCAATAACACACTCTCACTATTTTTGTACCGATGAATGAGTATCGTATATGATTATTTATCAGAAACAATGGGCGTATCCGTTTGTAATGAGATATTATACTACGCTCGTGGCGGGTAGTCTTACATATTGTGGGGTGTAGTGGTGCTTTACATTTATAACATTCACATACCCATTTCAACTTCATAAAATAAAAATGTTTGAATACTTTAAATGAATATGCGCGTACCAGCAATTGGATTCGTAGTTTTCGTGCTCTTCATATCCCTAATGGTTATGATATTCAGGAAACGTAAGACTAAGACAGTCGTTGCTCAGAAGGCTGCTACACCCGAGGCACCTTCGAGTGGTGGTGGTGACGGAATATTTGGTATGTCATTCACCCGAGGTGAAAATGAAGTACTCGACTTTCTCGATAACGTCGAAAATAGGTCGAGTGATACACTGAGGTCGGTATTATGTACCATAGTGAGTGATGAACGATTATCCAAACTCGTCGTTGGTAAGAACCAGAAGATGGCGTGCAAAGACATTACGACCCGTCTCGATAAAATTACCAAAATGATAAAAACCAGGGTTCAAAACGCGTCTTTCAAATCCGAAGCGGTTAGAGGTCTCGCAATCATCTTCTCTGAAGAGATGGTGAGCGTGTATCAGAAGATTAAGGCGCGACTGTGTACGAGTGGTGACACCATTATTGACAGTGCGACGATCATGGCTATGATCAAAGACGCCCGTGAGAAATTCTGTAAAAATACGAAAACGGTAGAACTCAAACCAATTTTCGAAGATGTTACCCGTATACGAGGTGGAAAGTTTGCCTAAGTTAATCTTAAATAGTTGAATTTTCAAACTGAAAAGATGAACATTCAAGACGAACATTTATTACGTAGTGTTGAGAAGATGCGCCTCTCGTACAAGGCGCACGAGGATAAAAAACACTCGCGCACGATTGTTTTTCTCAATGACGTCCCAGAAAGGGTCATTGCGAAAAGGAATTCCGGTGGGATTTGTCAAGCTTTGACAATGAAAGGAAAAAAATGTTCATTCAGGGCGGTGAATGGGTGTTTCTGTAAAAAACACACACTCAAGGATTCGGAAAAGGTGTTGGGTGCTAAGCGTATTATTTTGTGAGTGTACTATAAATGTTTGATCAAGATACGTTAAAACCAGTGATCATTTCGATGATCGTTTATTTAGCTATAGCTAAGATCATGCCCGATATACTCAAAAAACCTACCGGTATTGGGTTTATCGATGATCTCAATATGTTTCTCATTTCTCAGAAGGGTGCCCTAGGCTCTGGCGCTATTCTCACCGGTCTCGTCGTTTTCATTACCAATTATATTGTTGACGAATTCGCGTAATACATACTCCTTACTTACAAGCTGTCTCGTATGTTCGTGATTCATTCTACGGACATTATTAGAATATGCATGTGTCATGAACTCCAAGAGTTGGTCGAAGTTTGGCTTTCCCCAGGTCATTCCTTTTTTGAATAAGAAATCGTCTTGTTCCAACTCTTGAAGTTCACAATCAATCGTATACGGTGTTTTAATATATTCTGGCGCACCCCCATAGTTTGTTATTATAACGGGTTTGTCACGCATAGCGGCTTCTACTGCACCCATACCAACACCTTCGGAATTGGAAAAGCTTACATAACAATCGCTCATATCGTGTATCTCATTCATACGTTCTTCTGAAACGAGACCATTTATAACCTCAACACGTGGAAGTTGAATTTCTACGTCCGTATTACACGTAGCTTTTACTACGAGGCGTGTATCATGTTTATTCAAACGAATGAAAGCCTGTAAAACATCCCTGAAATTTTTACGCTGGTCGCCAATGTTTCCTATATGATAAAATACGTATGGTTTTTTAGGTACAGACGGAATGTGTGCATGAATAACTTCAAACGTCGTATTTGGAAATTGTCGAGATAGAACACGCTTACAGTATGCACTAGGCACGAATATTTTACTGAAATGTTCAGTGAGTAATCCATAATCTTCGTGTACAGTCTCGGTTTCACATACGGTCATACACGCCAGGTTCTTTACGCGAGTTTTTGCGTACTTGATATACTCGATCTGATTCCTTACCGGGATCATAAATATCAGGCCATGTTCTGACTCTGGAAGCTCACTGCCAATCAGATGATACGCTTGTTCGGGGAATAGTCGTGTATATTTATTTGCATGTTGACCAATCCCAGATTTGAGGGTGGGACCGATAATGATCATATGTATTAAAGATAATCTTTCTTTTATATATATACAATGGACTCTCTGCGCAAAGAAATTGAAGAAGAACTGAAACGTACACGTATCGATAAGTCGCGTATTTACTACGCCATCACAAAGTTGATCGATCAGGTCGAACTGGGAGGTTCTGGTTCGGGGTCAGAAGGCCCCGCTGGCCCCCCTGGCCCCGTTGGCCCCGCTGGCCCCGCTGGCTCCGTTGGCCCCGCTGGCTCCGTTGGCCCCGTCGGCCCCGTTGGTCCCGCTGGCTCCACCGCCGCTAGTCCCACTGAACCCGCCGCTGAGAAGACCGCTGCACCTAAAAAGACCGCTGCACCTAAGAAGAAGACTCTCCCGGGCGTATAAGAAATCTATGTACATCTAAAATAAGTACAACCCTGGTTCCATCACTTGGTTTTTTAACTTCGTGGTATCTAGAGTGATCAAATAAAAATTTAGAACCTTCATCGTGTGAATGGTTCCCAGTGTCAGTATAAAGTGTGCATTCACCGCCACCCTTTATAGTGAGATGGTACCTCAGATATAAATTAGATTCTGCACGGTGCGCTGGTATATGATGTGTACCTTCCATTACAGCTATCACAGCGGTATCTTTTCGTATACATGGTATCTGACGCAATAAAGTATATAGTTTTGGGAAATAACACGCTTTGTAATAATAATACTTTTTGTTTGGAGAAAACCACGGATCTTCGTCGTGGAAGTAACGTTTTTTTATTTTTTTTGAAATTTTATCATATTCTTTACGTATATCTTCATATTTTAGGTGTAGTACTCCCAACCCCTTAAAATTTTGTATATCATATACCGATTTATACATGAAAATATCGATTAAAGTGTTTCGTATTCCGTATAATGGACGCATTGGTGAGTTGAAATATAATCGATCAATTGGATTCTTCAAATAGTCAAATGCTACCAGTATCAGGAGAATTGAAAAATATTTCATCTGTATATAATAAATGCCCGGATATAAAACACAATCCATGTACGCGACACCCGAACCAACTGAAAAGGTTGATACCCTCGACAAACGCTTCATCAATAAACTACCTAAACTCAGCATCGTTCAACTCGTATTGATTGGTCTGATTATCGCGCATGTATGGCTCGCGCGAAAAGCGAACACCGTTGTAATTTCTACATTCGCGTTGACTATCGCATTACTGCACATGTACGACCATATCTATCTCATTCAACGAGGTCCCGAGCGTCGATTCGGGTAATATCTTTCTAATATATAATTAACATTCTGTAGTTCTTTAAAAATTTTTTCTATATTTTTTTCAAGTATTAACAATTGATTAAATGTGATATCAGGTCGTGAAAGTTTAGGTGGAAGATAAATAAGTTTTTTTATACTATCCAATTGTTCAAAAATTGTTTTACGTAACATATTTATATATATCATTTAAAGTTTAAAAGACTAATTTATATATGCGATATCTTGGGAACAAAAACGTTCTCGCGACAAATATCATCGGTGAGATATGTAAAAGAGTTCCCGTAGAATCAAAAGTTTTAGATTGTTTCGGTGGAACGGGGTGTATAGCACGCGAATTGTGTAACCATTTCGAAGATGTGAGTTCTTGTGACATAAATCATTACGCATACGTACTCTGTTATTGTCGTACGAGGGTACCAAAAGATACGAATATAGACGACTATATCTCACAATTGAATATTATACAACCTGTTCACGGTCTGATCACGAAACTTTACTCACCCGAGGGTGGGCGCAAGTATTTCACGACCGAAAATGCTGCAAAGATCGACGCCATGCGCAAGCAAATACATACATGGGAACATGACGGTACGATAAACTATGCCACGTATATGCTACTTCTCGGAAATATCATAGAATCAGTGTCGAAATTTTCGAATATACCGGGTACGTACGGTGCATACAATGAAATCTGGGATTCACGTGCACTTAAACCGTTCATTCTCGAGAAGTTAATCGACAATACGTGTGCACCTAGGGGTGAAACACATAGGTGTGACGCTAAACGTATCATCGATAGAGACTATGACGTCATATATATGGATCCACCGTATAATCAACGAAACTATGCGACGTATTACCATGTACTTGAGACCCTGTCCAGATACGAAGAAGATATACAAATTAAAGATAACAAGACCGGTACACCGTTGTGTGTACAACAGTCCGCGTGGTGCTCTAAACCCAAATGCGTAGATGAACTAAAAGAGTTTATGGGGAAAACTAAAGCAAAGCTCATAATCATGAGTTATAATAATGAGGGTATCATTCCCAGCGCTGATATTGTAGATATTTTTAAGAGTTACGGCGACTACGAATGCCTTGAATTTGATCACAAGAGGTTTACATGTAACGGTAAAGGGGCTTCGAACGTTATAGAAAGACTTCATATATGTACGCGACGTGAACGACTGGGCTGGAAAAATCAAATTTTTAACGAGTGTTGTATAAGTGGTATGAAAACACGCATTCCAAATGCGAGTGTGGATCTCGTATGCACTGACCTACCGTATGGTGTCACGGAGTGTAAGTGGGACACAGTCGTTGACTTGGACGCGATGTGGGGAGAGTATAAACGTATACTTAAACCTTACGGAACTATAATCCTATTCGGACAGCAGCCATTTACGAGTCGTCTAGTGTCGTCGAATTTTGAAATGTTTAAATATTCACTCGTATGGAAGAAATCCAAACCAGGTGGGTTTGCGCAAGCACCCTATAAAGTCTTATGCGAACACGAAGATATACTCGTATTTTCGAATGGTAAGACGTCTAAAAATGCGAAAAACAAAATGACGTATAATCCGCAGGGTACTGTAGAGTGTAACAAGGTTATGAAAGGTAAGAACGGTGAGACGGAACACCGGAAGGGACGTAAAGTACAAAACGACTATGTTCAAACAGTCACTAATTATCCTAGGAGTGTACTCGAGTTTAAAAATGAAGGTAAATGTATACACCCGACACAAAAACCGTTACCCCTGATAGAGTACCTGGTCAGAACATTCAGTAATGAAGGTGAAGTCGTTCTTGATTCGTGTATGGGGTCAGCTACCCTGGCGGTCGCGTGTATGAATACCAAGCGTGCGTACACTGGGTTTGAGAAAGATGCCGTAATTTTCGACAATTCCATTAAAAGATTAGACCTAAGTGAAACAAAAAGTTCATAAAAAATCAATTATGATTACGATATTAACAGAAGAATACCCACAAGAAGAAGATGTCGCGTGCATTCTTTCATATATATTCAAAAAACGCGTACATAAAGTAGTTTACGATGTACCATTCGACGACGATGGTATGTGGACATGGGTACTAAATATTCGCGGTTTTGAAAATGTATCAATAGAGTTCATCAAACCTGGGGGGTCTATGTGCGACTATATAATCCTGGAAAACGACACACCAATTTTACTCGTAGAAGCTACACAAACGACGGAATCTGAATCACGAAATACGTGTTTTGGGCAACGTGCGACAAAATTGGTGGTTGGTCGTCAGTATTATCCAGGTATCCCTTTTATGTTCATGTATTCTCAACGCCCAACCTTTAGAACGGATACGGCAAAACTGCATTCGAGATTATACAAAACGCACGATGCGATATTAAGGTTCCGAGACGAACCATTTACGGACATGTTGGAAGATATTGAACCTTTTAAGAATGTCCACGAGTTACTATTTCAGGTAAACACAATAAAAAAGAAACCGGGAAACACACATCTACTCATCTATCAGAAGAGTTTTGACGAATTCGACATCAATGCTCGCCTCTCGAAGGGTGACAATTGTCAGATTTCCAGTGATCCGAACATCGGCATCGTTTCACTCTTAGCGTATACGATCCATCACATTATTCCTGCATGTAAAATAATTGTTACGTCCCACGGTGTCACTAAATTATGTGGTTCGAGTCATAAATTCATGATGGCTAACCGCCAGGTAGACCTTCGTCTTTCTGGTCATGAGCACGTGACAACTCTTGGGACACATTTGAGTGGTTCGTATTATAAAAAACTATCTGGATCTGTATCCGAGAAGGTGTCGACAATACTTTTTCACGTACTCGCATCGACAAGTGGGTTTGATGTACTATTTCATAACCACGCAGGGGGTGCAAGGAGTAAGTTTTCGACGCGGGAAGGTGACGTTTCTATACCAAAGGAGATGAACATTCCCGATCTGGTACTGAAAATGGACGATGAAATTTACATTATTGAGGGTAAAAGTGGTGATCAGGGGTACAAAAAGGCTGAAGAGCAGCTCAAGGGTCTTGACGAATTTGAAAAGGTCATGCAAAATGCATACCCGAACGCTATTATAGAAAGATGTATATGTTTATCGGTGAAAAATTTAGAAACGGTTGAGCGAACGCCATATTTAGTATTTGCATTAGATGCAAAAGGTCGTGTTATGTAGATTGGTCGATCAAAAGACGTGCACTCGGATCCGTGATGCACGTCCACTTCGGTCGCCAAATTTCACTTATCAGATGATCATTGTCACGACCGTATAGATCCCAGAATATTTCTCGATACAAGGCTTCTTCCTTACTCAATGGTACATTATACCCCTTCGCTTGCTCTCTAATCTTATAATAGGTTCGATCACTTATCTGCGACTCTGCATATTGTTTGATCGCTTGCACCCATTCCGTACCGACGGCGTCACTCATACCGTCCTTACGTCGCCATAAAATCTCCTCCGGTAAATACCCCTCGAACGCTCTACGTAGTATAGCCTTTTCAACTTTTCCAACCTTTTCATTCTGGTTAATATTCATACATGTATCTACAAAATCCGTATCGAGGAACGGCACAATGAGATCAAGACCGTGGGCACCCGCACATCTATCCGCCCGTAAACCGTCAAATTGATGAATCAAACGTAGACGTCGCATATTTTCTAGAGCAAACTCTTCGACCCCGGGTGCATTATGAAAATAGAGATACCCCCCCAAAATTTCGTCGGCACCTTCACCCGAAAATATATACCTACAATCCGTATGTTCTTTGATGTATTTACACATAATCCACATTGGAATACTCGCCCTCACGGTTGTGGTATCATAAGACTCTAATGACCAGATAACATCGCGCATCAGTTTGAGACCTTGTTCTATAGAGAAATACAATTCCGAGTGGTCACTCCCTATGTAATCAGATACGATACGCGCCGCTTCGTGGTCCGGGCTTCCTTCGAGACCGACCGAGAATGTCCTAATTTTGCCAAGTTTCTTTGCGGCTATAGAAGCGATGAGACTACTGTCGAGACCACCCGATAACAAAAACCCGATTTCGCGGTCAGTGTTTCCGAGTCGTTTCAATATCGACGATTCGAGACGGGTTTTCAATGCACCACTACCAACGTTTGATACGTGCTTATATATATTCCAGTATGAATTGTGGTAGCACACGAAATCGTCTAAAGCTGAATCGTAAATATGACCAGGTGGGAAAACGTGTATTTCAGATTTCAGAAACGTGAGCGCCTTAACTTCACTTGCAAATGCGATAGAACCATTCTCATACCGTGCGAAGAACATTGGTCGGACCCCGTATGGATCACGAGCCGCCAAGACCCTCTTTCCGTCGGTATACGTAAATGCGAAGTCTCCGCGGATAAGTTCGACGGTTTTCATGATTCCATAGTCCTGTATGAGAGGTATGAGAACTTCACAATCACTCGTACTCCTTTCGACGCCGGTACGAAATTCTTCGTGATTATAAATTTCACCGTTGCATGTTAACATGTGGCCTCGGTGTAGAAAGGGTTGCATACCAGCGTCGGTGAGATCGTTGATCTTGAGGCGATAGAAATCCATGCGACATTTACCAAGTGTCGTAGACTTATATGCATCTGGTCCCCTGTGAGAGAGTAAGTATTCAGGCGCTTCCACAACCTCACCAAATAATGTAAGTATACCGCACATGTATATATATATAAAGGGTTTATCCTTAAGTATTTTAATATACCATGAAATTGGACGCGTACGAAGACCTCGTGTTTTCACGCACTAAGGAACCACCGAAGGAAAAAACGAAATGGGCAGTTACATCTAAATTATGTATGATGTTCGTCGAGTTTAGATATATGGATATTTTGAAATATAATTTATGGAATATCGCTAATGTTTACGGTGGTGGTGATACTACATTAGTGATAGTCCATAGCGGTGATAACAAGGAAATAATCATGGAGACGACTAAGGAATGGGAAAATGTAAGGTACATTCAAGCAATGGAAAAAAATCAGACTGTCAGGGAATATGACACTCTGATTACAAGTTACGAGTTTTGGGATAAATTCTCTGAATTTGAACACGTACTCACAAATACATGGGACTCGTATATTTTTAAAAAGATTCCAGACAAGTTTTTCAACTATGATATCGTGGGTGGGGCGTGTGGTCATTACTATGTACCATATGGGAATCGCCTTATGAACATATGTAGAATGGATTGTCCATGTCCGAGATGTAAAGAATCCGATCACCAATTTAAGGAAAATAATTTCAATGATCATCCCAATATATTTTATCTTTTCAATGGTGGGTTCTATCTCAGAAATGTTGAAAGTACGAAAAAATTATGTAAAAGTAAACCACATATAGGTGAACCCGACGATGTTTATTTTGCAATTTCCAAACTTACGCGACCTACGAGAGAAGAATCGTTGGAGTTCGGTGTGCAGGATTATGTTTCTGAAAACCCTGCAGGTTGTCACCAGATTTGGGTTGGTCACACGGACGAGTACATTTTGAAATTATTCGATCAAGTTGAATAGATATCCCAATTTCTCCACATTTCACCATAATCATTTCCACCAGTTATATCATTGTTATCAGCGCCTTTAGCGTTATTATATTTTACTTTGGCAATTCGACCACATACAAAATCTATAAATTGTTCCCCATTTTCTATCACATGCTTTCCTATTAGACACCTTTCTGGAAACTTTCTAATGTGATCGATACATGCATTTATATACGCACCTGGTCCGGTCGGTGCGAGACAGTCCATACCATAATGTCCATGGTTCACATTCCATAAAACAATATCTATCATCTTCTTAGAAATTTGGTGTTTTGGAATTGACCCTATGAAACCGGTTGTCATACACAACTGCTGTTGAGGGGTATCAACACATACATAAAATTCCTTGTTCATAGACGTTAATGTATCTAGAGGTTCATAGCATATCATTCTAGCATCCGTGTACCACCCCCCTTCATTATATAGTATCAAGTGGCGCATTAAGTCACATTTATATGAATATGGTTTTAATGCATTATACACATTTAAAACATCTTTATCGAAATGTTTCTTTATATATTCAACACAATCATTACCCGAATAAAATTTCATTTTGTATCCCGGGTTTAATCTGATCCACGTTTCGATTGCACTTCTCATTCCTTCCGGAAGTTTGGGAAGTTCCCCCCCATCTACGATTATCACTTTATGAATGAGTTCGGGAATCATACACATTTAAAGATATTTATCTTTAATTATTCAAATGAAACTATCTTATTCTATTATGGTGTGTAATGAGTCTAGGGATTTATATTCACTCATTTCATTTATAAAAAAAGTGAAGGATCCCGAAGATGAAATTAACATTTTAGTAGATACGAAGCATGTCACTCCCAAAGTTATAAGTGTTATCGACCATTTCAAAGATGATATCGTTACATGTGAGAGAGATTTTGATGGTGATTTTAGTGCACATAGAAACTTCCACATCGAAAACTGCTCCGGTGACTATATTTTTATGTTAGACCCAGATGAAATGCCGAAGGAAGTGCTTATAAAAAACATTAAACAAATTATCAATGATTCTGGTGCAGATTTATTGATGGTCCCCCGGCTTAATATTTGTTTAGGTGCGACCGATGAGTGGTATAAGGCACACGATTTCACCGTAAACGATATGGGTTGGGTTAATTGGCCAGATTATCAAGGGCGTGTATACAAAAACAATGGTACCGCGAAATGGAATAATGGTTTACATGAGGTGATAACGGGATGTGAAAAGAAGGTTGCGCTAGAGGCTCTTCCACAATTAGCTATACTTCATGTAAAGGCGGTTGAAAAGGATAATAATAGATGGACAGATGGGAAGTATCAGAGCCCGGGTGACGATAATCTATATGATACGTTAATTTAACGTGGAAGTATCATTTGTGGTTGAGGTATTGAGGCACCCCCACCTCTATTTTTATAAAATATATATCCACCCGTGAGTATAGTGAGGGTTAATAAAATATAATTAAATGAAATCTTTTTACGTTTAGGTTTTTCTTCTTCTTTCTCCGGAAGTTTTTTGATGTTTAAATTTAATGTATCAATCTTCCCGATGAGAGCGTGTAAAGCTTCTAAAATTTGAACTTCTTTGTTTATCGGTGTCTCTTTCATATCAACGGTAGTGACTTCCAAAATCATAAACCATTTGGAATCGGGTTGAAGTGTTATATAGTCTCCGTCATCTTGTTGTTCGTATATACTGAAGTTCAATTTCCTGATAGATATAGGATTGAAGTAGTTTGTTTTTCGATTAAAACTTTTCCATTGTTTGTCTCGTAGAACTGTATGAGATGCATGGTTGTAGTGTCGTTCTAATGGAACTCTTGCCAAAATTTGCCCGTGTCGTTCATCTAACATCTGCGCAGCTTTAGGGATATCGGGGCATATAACATCAACAAACTTTGCTATATTGCTCGGTTGGGCGTCACTGGTGGGATTTTCTCCACCGACCTGTGTAATGTAAAAATCAACCATCTTTACACCCAGTACACGTCCAAAGTCTTCAACGTGTGTATTTGATTTCAGTGTAAGATCCAACGAGAATGTGTTATTTGAACCATTTACAAAATTGGAATCTATTACAATATACTGAACCTTTTTAGGAATGTCGTGAATCGAAGTTCCCATCTTGTTTTATATATACAAAAAAAATAACCTAAGTAACGTTCAATTGTTCGTAAATGTAAGTCCTAAAAATGTCGTGTGAATTATCAAAAAAAATCGAAGCGCTCGAGAAAGAGAATGAATCGTTACGTCGGGAAAATGCAGAACTCAGAAGTAACAAACGCGTACCCAAACCAAAGGTGGTAAAGATTCGGTGTCCCTTTGTGACAGCGAAGGGTACTCAGTGTATGAAATTTTGTATGGAAGGTTGTGCTACGTGTAAAGTTCATTCGAGACCCATAAAGGAACCGAAAAAGCCGAAACCGCCGAGAGCGAAGAAGGTGTGTTGTACAGGAATTAACATTCGGGGTAACCCGTGTAAACGTACGTGTATATTGGGACAAACATACTGTGAACGGCATGATCCCGATGCACCAAAACCCATCAGTAAGGTCAAACGTAATAAAAAGCGACCTATCCCAAAGCATAACCACGGTCCATCTGAAATTCCGTCAGCGCCGTGCCCACTTTGTGACACACATGGTAATATTTTCAACGAAAATCAATGTATGCAGATTGCTGAAAGACCTGGAAGTGATGGTATGACACTTCGTGAGCGGATTAAAAATATTTAATAATTATAAATGCCTTACGCGCTTCTCGGATTTGTAGCATTTCTACTTGCGGGAGTTACTTTACTGGATAAAAATGGTACAGTGGAACCACGGAACGATAAATTTATTGAAACACCCAGGGGGTTCCTGTATTCGAACCAATTTTCTCCCAAATTTAACCTTAAATAATTTGTTATTGTATAATAACTATGAGTGTTGCTGATATAAGTGCGCGTGTTAATGCTAAACTCGTCGAAGGGCGCGAAGGTTTGAAAAAGGCTGCAGACCTTAAGATGAAAATTACCAAATTACAGAAAGATTCCAATGATGAACAACAGAAGTTGCAAGCTGTTCACGATGGAAAGAAGAAACTACTCATTACCAAAATTACCCCCTTGGGGAAGGCCGCCGATGCGGGGGATAAGGCCGCTCTTGCAAAGAGTGAGGCTATTATGGTACAGCTTGCAAAGCTAAAGAGTGATTTAGTTGACGTTACCGATAAGATGGAACGCGAAACTAAGATACAAGTTGATACACTCACGATGGAAATGCAGTTGATACGTGATAAAGCGATGAGTGCCCTGAAACTCAAATCGGGTGTGGACATTGTAAAAGCGGAGAAGAAACGTAAGGAAGTTACTGAAAAGGTAAATAAACTCACTTCGATGAAAAATGCTAAACTTCTCGGTAAAGAACTCGATGTTTTGAAGACTCAAACTAAACTGGTCACTAAAAAAATGTAATGGTATATAAATGAAGAATGTCGATATAAGATTGAAGTACGTATTCGTAATATGGCTGGTTGTACTATCCATTTACTGGTACGTTCGGTCGAAACGTGAAAATTTTCTGACACTAGCACCGGGTACGGAGACTATAATGGTTGACGGTAGGGAAGTTGTCAAGACTAAATTGACCCCAGCTGATGAGGCGCAGCGTCTAAAACTACAGGCTGCATATCAGAAGGTAAAAATGGCAAATGCAGACGCGGTAATGAAAATGTCCGCTGCGGAAGCGAACGCCGATATGGTTGATAAACAAACCGTAATGGATATCGCCGATGATAAGAAGAAATTGGGTAAGATGAAACTGAAGGCTAAGGCTGACATGGTCCAGTTTAAAAAAGAAATGGCAGCAAAGCAGGAAAGCTCCAACGAAAAGGGTAAAAAGTCTCCCCCCAGGGCAACAAAAAAGTATTCAGATAAACGATTAAAAGATAATTTAAAGAAAATCGGTGACATTCGGGGGGTTACAGTGTATTCGTGGACGTGGAATGATATCGCTATGTCGACATATGGTAATCGGGGTAAGGAGGTTGGTGTATTGGCGCAGGACCTCCCACCAGACCTTGTGACTATTGATACATATGGGTACATGCAGGTTAAACCGGGTACGTGGGCGGCAAATATGATTGACAATATAAAGGCTCGGTACTTTGTAAAGTAAAAATGGGTGTGACGACAAAGAAGTAACCACGGGTTTGGCGAACGTGCTTCGAATTACAAGGGCTATTTGGATTCTACCAACTCGACCGGGTTGTTAAAATTTAAGAATTTTTCGAAATCGGCACATTCCACGAACTTCTCCAGCTCTTCCGGGAGGTTCCCCACGCAGCTCTCGGCGTACGCGCGGGAGATCGGCATGTCTCGGGAGTCGAAGTACGTGAAGAGTTCCCAGGTGGTTCCTTTATCGATGGTCTCCATGGCTTTGCAGAACTTATCTTCGCAGAACGACGACCCGTCGAGAATGTTATCATTGATGTACAACTCGGTGGGGTCCACCATCTCGTCAGAAATCGTGCGGTAGCTGGTGTAAATCTCTTCAGCCAACATTGAACCGTTCATGAGGGTACTGAGACCACCGGCGATGTAGTTGAGGAACTCTTTCTTTTCGGGGGTGAGTAGTGACATCGTGGAGATGGTGATGACGAAATCTTAATATACTTATTCACTTAGGTCAAAAGAAAGTGTCACAGATTTATTTATATTTTACACAGATACTTTGATTGAAAGAAAGTGTCACAGATTTATAAAAGTTTATAGAACCCGAATGTATATATTTATTTATATTTTCCACGGATACTTTGATTGAAAGAAAGTGTCACAGATTTATAAAAGTTTTTAGATCCCGAATGTATATATTTATTTCTATTTTCCACGGATACTTTGATTGAAAGAAAGTGTCATAGATTTATAAAAGTTTTTAGAACCCGAATGTCGCTACGCTCCAGTCATGGCCGCGAATGTATATATTTATTTCTATTTTCGACAGATACTTTGATTGAAAGAAAGTGTCATAGATTTATAAAAGTTTTTAGAACCCGAATGTCGCTACGCTCCAGTCATGGCCGCGAACGTTACCGAAACC
>Ga0115000_10002892_pt1 | contig 14555 bp, 13 predicted proteins | sample ArcticOcean_MG_C_6_FD_89690 | JGI IMG/M metagenome (GOLD analysis project Ga0115000, IMG submission 89690) | Marine microbial communities from western Arctic Ocean - ArcticOcean_MG_CB8_128 | ecosystem: Environmental > Aquatic > Marine > Oceanic | place: Arctic Ocean: Canada Basin | collected...
ATGCAGATGTAATGATAATGTCTGAATTAATAACTTTCTCGGCAACTAATTTAGACTGTCTGTCTAACCAAGATTTTGGCATTGGTTTTGCATAGCCCCCTTCACCAGAAGCATTATTTTTTTCTTCTTCTGTTTCATACGGAACATCAATAAATTTTGCGCCTAAAGATTCAATTTGTTCTTTTACTGCTGGTCGAACATCGGATGCCTCTACAACTGCTCCAAGTCTTTTTGCAGTTGCAATTGCTTGCAAGCCAGCAACCCCTGCACCCAAGACAATTATTCGTGCAGCCTTTACTGTCCCTGCAGCTGTCATCAACATTGGAAAAAACTTTTTATAATAATCAGCAGCTAAAATAACTGCCTTATACCCAGCAATGTTTGCTTGTGAAGATAAAACATCCATTGATTGCGCACGTGTATTCCTAGGCAATGATTCAAGTGAAAATGCAGTTACCTTTTTTTTAGCTAATTGAGTTGTTAATGCTTTATTGAATGGCTCTAATAAGCCAACAATAAACTGGTTGGCTTGTAACTTTTCTAGTTCTTTAATATTTGGCGCTCTAACTTTTAATATTAAGTCTGACTTAAAAATATCAGCATTATTTTTTATAACTCCGCCTGCTTCAACATACATTTGATTAGTAATAGATGCTTCAATACCAGCATCTGATTCTACATAAACTGTATGCTTTAAGTTAATTAGTTTTTTTACAGTCTCTGGTGTTGCTGCGACTCTAAATTCACCTTCAACAGTTTCTTTTAATACGCCTATAATCATTAAAATACTTCTCCGCAATTCAATTGATCAGCTACATGACATAATTTTATAAAAGATTGTGGATTAATTGAGCAACAACCTACCAACCCTCCATCTATATTTTCCATACTTAGCAAAGCTTCTGCATTATCAGGAGTTATACTCCCACCATAAATAATTTCAACCTGTTTTGCATGCGATACATTTTTTTCAGCAATAATTGATTGTAAACAAACTGGAATACTTGCGCCATGATCCTGATGGATACAAACCGGGATATGGGGATGTTCATCTATTGGAGCTTCCATCATTTTTCTAGGATAAGTGGCCTCAGCATAAGCTCTAGCGCCTGCCGATGCTTGCATTACCGCTTTAACTTGCTGAAGGTTGTTAGCGTTAAAAGCTGGAAGCCCGTATCTAATTTCCACTGCATGATCAGGTAATTTTTTTAAGGTTATAATCAACTTTTTTTCCTTTTTGCATTAAGTTCTCTAATCAGTGGTGTAAAAATAAATTGCATCGCTAATCCCATTTTTCCTCCTGGAACAACAATTGTGTTAGGTCTTGTCATCATTGATCCATGAAGCATTCTTAATAAATAATTAAAATCTACGCCCTTAGGATTATCAAAACGTATTACTACAAAGCTCTCATCTGCGTTTGGTATATCCTTAGCTATGAAGGGATTTGAAGTATCAACCATTGGAACTCTTTGAAAGTTTATATGTGTTCTGGAGAATTGCGGCGCGATATAATTAATATAATCTGGCATACGATTTAATATCGTATCGATAACAGCTTCTTGCGAATATCCCCTAACCCTGTTATCACGATGTAACTTTTGTATCCACTCTAAATTAATAATTGGAACAACCCCAACAAGTAAATCAACATGTTTAGCTACATCTACTTCTGGGCCTACGTATCCACCATGAAGTCCTTCATAAAATAATAATTCTGAGCTTGCGTCTTCCCAGGGAGTCATGCTCCCTGTTTTTTGTTTAAAAATTATAGCCTGTTCTTCAGTATGAACATAACGGCGAGTTTGATATTTTCCGCTTTTGCCGAACTTATGAAATGTTTTTGCTAAATCACTTAATAAATTAGCGTCTGGACTAAAGTGACTAAAATTTATTTCTGAATTATGTCGATTCTTTTTAATAAGCTTATCCATTTCGTGTCTTTCGTATCTGTGAAAAGCATCCCCTTCAATAATGTCAGCATCAATACCATCCCTAGTAAAGATATGCTGAAAACTTTCTCTAACAGTAGAGGTGCCAGAACCAGATGAGCCTGTAATTGCAATAACTGGATATTTTTTAGACATATTCTTTCCTCTTACTTAATAGATTTCATTTATAAAACGCTATTTTGATGTTGCTGATAATAATCTGACACTAACTTTACTTCATTTTTTGCTCCAATAATTACTGGCGCTCTCTCATGAATACTTTGAGGCTGAATATTTAAAATATCTTCAATTCCATCGGTACAAGAACCACCGCATTGCTCTAAGATAAAAGCCATCGGATTAATCTCGTACATCAATCTAAGCCTTCCTAAATGTTTTGGATCTTTGTTGTCTCGTGGATATAAATAAATTCCACCACGCGTTATGATTCGATTTACGTCAGCAACAAAAGAAGCGATCCAGCGCATATTAAAATTTTTACCCCTAGGCCCAAGAGTGCCTAGTTGACAATCCTTAATATATTTTTTAATAGAAGCCCCCCAATATCTTTCGTTACTAATGTTAATGGCAAACTCCTCAGCTTCCAAAGGTATCTTTATATTTTCATCAATCAGCACAAAATTATTTTTAGCTCTATCTAAACAAAATTTGAATGTGCCTTTTCCAAAAGTAATTACAAGTTGTATAGACGGACCAAAAACACTAAAGCCTGCAGCTATTTGTTTTTTACCCTTTTGTAAAAAATCTTTTTTTATTATTTTATCTTTATGGAGTACTTCATATATTGAAAAAATTGATCCTACAGAAACGTTTGCTTCAACATTTGACGATCCATCTAGGGGATCAAAAAAAACTAAAAGTTGCTTTTCAAATCTAACTTTATCAAAAATAATTTCGTCATCAATTTCTTCTGATACAGCTCCAATAACTGATTTTGTTTTCTTTAATTCATCAATAAAAATATCATTTGAATCTACATCCAGCTTTGTTTGTTGTTCTCCTTGTATGTTTATTTTTTTTAGCTTACCTAGGTTTTTTAATAAAGGTGCTTTTTCAATAATGCTACTCGTTTTTATTATAGATTGTATAACACAATTAATTGCTTCTTTTAAATTCTCGGAAATTTCTTGGTCATTTAAAAATTTTTGAAGATTCATAAAATTTATACTTTTGTAAGTTTGAAAATTCTTGGTGTAATAATATCATTTACTTTAGTCAATTTGTATATTAAGGTAAACCTTCATTTAATTAATATAATAATAAGATAAACTTAATGCTAAATGTTTCCTCTCGCCAACTCCGTATCTTTATTGCTGCTGCAAAACATCTAAATTTTACTCGTGCAGCTGAAGAAGTTCATATCTCACCGCCAGCAGTATCAATGCAAATTAAAGAGATTGAGTTACAAGTAGATGCCCCTTTATTTATAAAAGAAGCAAGAAAATTAAAGCTTTCCCTTGCAGGTGAATACTTTTTAAACCATGCACGCCATATCTTACAAATATTAAATGAAAGTGAAAAAGTTCTTGGGCAACTTAAAGGGGGCCGAATAGAAATAATTAAGGTTGGCATCATAAGTACGGCTCAATATTTTTTACCTCAAGTTCTTAAGCAATTCAGAGAGAAGCATTCAGAATATAAAATAATACTAGAGATAAGAAACCGGGAGCAACTCGTTGATCTTCTTAGGGATAGCAAGATTGACATTGCAATAATGGGATTAGTCCCAAAAGAAATAGATACTAAAGTTTATACAATCACTAATCACCCTCATGTCTTTATTGCAAATCTTAATCATCCATTATCAAAGCTAAATAATATTCAGCCTGCAGTATTAAAAGATTTTGATTTTATAAGTCGAGAAAAAGGCTCTGGTACAAGAGCACATATGGAAACCTTCATTAACGATCATGATATTCAGCCTAATATTATTATGGAAATGTCGAGCAATGAAAGTATAAAACAAGCAGTAATAGCAGAACTAGGAATTTCTTTTGTTTCACAGCATACCATTGCAAGTGAGGTGAAAAATGAGCAGCTTAAAGTGCTGGATGTAATAGATACACCTATTAATCGTAAGTGGCACGTTGTGACTTTAAACCCTTCGTCAATTAATCGCTCTGTTGATCTATTAAAAGACTTTATATTAAATCAATCTGAAATAATCATCAGCAAACTCTTATCTTAAATATGTGCTGTAGGGAAATCTAAAGATTTAATAACGTCCACAATTTTATTTAATGCTTCTTTCTTTGCTGCACTTTTTCTATATGCTAATGCAACTCTTCTAAACGGAACGGGGGCCTCAAAAGAGATTATTTTAACTAGTGGATTGTTGTGTGTATCTGTTGTTGCACTTTTAGGCAATACAGAAATACCTAAACTTGAAGCAACCATACTGCGAATATACTCTAAAGAATTGCCTAGTTGCACTTCGCTATTCTTTGATAAACCAGGACAAGCCTCAGTTACTTGATTACTAAAACAATGTGTTTTATCTAATAATAAAACTTTTTCGTGAGCTAAATCTGTAGCTTTAATTTTATTTTTCTCGTCCCAACGATGATTTAATGGCACTATTACCACGAATGGTTCATCGTATAATATTTCAATTTCAACGCCTGGAATATCGAATGGCAGCGCAATCACGGCTGCATCAATATGGCCTTGTTTTAGCTCCATTTCTAAATTTTTAGTGATATTTTCATGTACTTGCAGTGGCATATTAGGTGCATTTTTTCTAAGGCTTGGAATTATTAGTGGCAACAGATACGGAGCAATAGAGTAAATTAATCCCAACTTAAATGGAAGATCAAGTTGTTTGTCTCCATTAACAGATAAATCTTTTATTTTTGATGCTTCATTTAAAACAATTATTGCCTGGTTAATTATTTTTTGTCCAATTGGGGTAATTTTAACGTCTCCACCCGCTCCAACGCTTCTTTCAAACAAAGATAAATTTAATTCCTGTTCTATTTTTTTTATGCCTAAACTAAGGGCTGGTTGGCTAACAAAGGATTTTTCAGCCGCTTTACGAAAATTTTTTTCGTGGGCTAAAGCAACGATAAATCTTAATTCACTTAAGGTCATTTATTATTTTTAAATATCTAAATTGCTTGCAGCTAATGCGTTACTTTCAATAAACTCTCGTCTAGGCGCTACATCGTCTCCCATTAACTTAGTAAAAGTTTCTTCTACAGCAGTTGTGTCTTCAATTGTAACCTTCAATAAACGTCTTACTTTGGGATCCATAGTTGTTTCCCAAAGTTGGGATGGGTTCATCTCTCCCAATCCTTTATAACGTTGAATATTTAAGGTTCTTTTTGCTTCACTTATTAACCAACTTAACGTATCGTGAAAATTATCAACTTTTTCTGACTTTTCACCTCTTGATATCTCACCACCCTCACCAATTAAATTTTTAGTTAGTTCTGCTGATTTTATTATTTGCCTATATTCACCACTTAATAAAAATTCTTCATCTAATTTGCTTGTTTGTAAATTACCGTGAATAAATTGATTGGTTTCAATATAATATTTACTTGAGTCCTCGTTATATTTCACCTCAAACTTAATGTTATCTAATGACATCAACCCTTTTAAATCCTCAGCGTACTTTTTAGTTTTATTCTCGTCATCTAAAAATAATGGGCCTAATACATGCATCGCCCTTAATAAAGAAACATCATATCGAGAGGACAATCTTCTAATAATAGCTTCAGTTAAAACCATTTCTCTAGCTATATTTCCCAAAACGTCTTCACTTAAAATGTCGCCATCAGATCGCGTTAATAAGCTCGCCCCTTTCAGCGCTGAATCTACGAGATATTGATCTAACTCTTGTTCATCTTTTAGGTATTTTTCTTCCTTACCTTGCTTAACCTTATATAGTGGTGGTTGTGCAATGTATACATGGCCCCTAGCCACTAATTCATACATTTGTCTAAAGAAAAAAGTGAGTAATAAAGTTCTAATATGTGCGCCATCCACATCAGCATCTGTCATTATTATTATTCTGTGGTATCTAAGTTTTTCAACATCAAACTCAGGGTGAATTCCTGTTCCAAGCGCCGTTATTAAAGTAACGATTTCTTGTGAGGCAAGGATTTTATCAAGTCTAGCTTTTTCAACATTTAAAATTTTTCCTTTTAACGGTAAAATTGCTTGATTTTTTCTATCCCTCCCTTGTTTGGCTGACCCGCCAGCTGAATCGCCCTCGACCAAATATATTTCACATTGTGCTGGATCTTTTTCTTGGCAATCTGCAAGTTTTCCTGGCAGACCAAGAGAATCCATAACCCCTTTTCTTCTAGTCATATCTCTAGCTTTCCTAGCAGCCTCTCTAGCCCGCGCAGCGTCTACAATTTTATTACAAATGATTTTGGCATCTTTTGGGTGCTCTAATAGAAACTCTGTTAATTTTTTCCCGACCACATCTGAAACGATTGGCTGTACCTCACTTGAAACTAATTTGTCTTTTGTCTGAGAAGAAAACTTTGGGTCAGGGACCTTAACAGACAAAACACACACAAGACCTTCACGCATATCATCGCCACCTGTCTCAACTTTGGCTTTTTTTGCTAACTCGTTTGAGTCTATGTAGGTGTTTATTGTTCTTGTAAGCGCAGCTCTTAGCCCAGTTAAATGAGTTCCGCCGTCTCGCTGAGGAATGTTATTTGTAAAACATTGCACATTTTCTCCGTAACTATCATTCCACTGCATGCTAACCTCAATCGTTACACCGTCTTTTTCACCACTCTCAGCATAAAAAATATTCTCATGCAAAGTAGTTTTTGATCGATTCATATACTCTACAAAACCCTTAATGCCTCCAGAAGTAGAAAAGTTTTCTGTTTTCCCAGACCGATGATCGATTAATTCTATATTGACGCCATTATTTAAGAAGGACAGCTCTCGAATTCTTTTTGCAAGCAAATCAAAATGAAAATCAATGTTGTTAAAAGTCTCTAATGAGGCTAAAAAAGTCACCTCTGTCCCAGTTTTTTCACTACTTCCTGAAACTTCTAAAGGCGCTACAATATTTCCCCTCTTAAAGGCAACTTCATGAATTTTGTTATTTCTATATACCTTTAACTTTAACCAATCAGACAAAGCGTTTACAACAGATACTCCCACACCATGAAGGCCGCCTGACACTTTGTAAGAATTCTGATCAAACTTGCCACCAGCATGTAATTCTGTCATTACAATTTCTGCTGCTGTTCTTTTAAACTCGTCGTCTTCTTTAATGTCTGTCGGGATGCCCCGGCCATTATCTGTAACAGTTATAGAATTATCAGGGTGAATAATTACTTTTATTTCGTCACAATGTCCAGCCAAGGACTCGTCTATTGCATTATCTAACACCTCAAACACCATGTGGTGCAAGCCGCTTCCATCAGACGTATCCCCTATGTACATTCCTGGTCTTTTTCTTACAGCGTCAAGCCCTTTTAATACCTTTATACTTTCTGAGTTATATTCACTAATTTTCTGTTCTTCTTTTTTGGCCATAAATTTTTCTTTTTTTAATTAAATGCGCATTGGCATTACAACATACTTATACTTTTTGTTGTTTGGAATTGTAACCAAACAACTACTACTCGAATCATTAAAAGCAATGGTTAGTTGGTTGGATTGAATATTAGTTAAAACATCGATTAAATAGGTGACATTAAAACCAATATCAATTTTGTCGCCCTTATAATCAATCTCTAACTCTTCCTCAGCTTGTTCTTGTTCGCTGTTGTTGCTAACAAGCCTTAGGTTGTTGTCTTCAACCACCATTCTTATTCCTCTATATTTATCGTTAGATAAAATAGAAGCTCTTAACATTGAGCCCAGAAGAAGTGCTCGATCTATATTAAATGAATTTTTGTGGCCCTCTGGAATAACTCGACTGTAATCTGGGAATTTACCATCAATTACTTTGGTAATTAAATTAATATCGTTAAACTTAAAGCCTACTTGATTTTTGGAAAGGCTTATCTCTAGAAGGTCTTCGGTATCATTTAACAACTTAACCAACTCAACAATTGTTTTTCTTGGAACAATAACTTGTGCTGGTTGGCTTGGAGTATTTAGGCTTGTGGAAGTGAAGCTTAGCCTGTGTCCATCTGTTCCAACAATATTAATATTTTGTTCTTTAACTTCAATTAATAATCCATTTAGATAATATCTAATATCCTGTTGGGCCATTGCAAAATCAACCTGCTTTAAAAGTGCTTTAAATTCCATTTGGGGTAATTTTAATTCGACAGCTTCATCATTTTCCTTTTTCATAAGAGGGTAATCTTGAGCTGGTAATGTTTGTAAATTAAAGCGGCTTTTTTTTGCTTTAACAGTTACTTTAGTCTCAGCGATTTGTATGTCTATTTTACTACTTTCGGGAAGTGCTCTTGTGATATCAAAGAGTTTCTTTGCTGAAATCGTTATTTGAAAGTCTTCTGATAATTCAGTTTTAATGTGTGTTGAAATTTGCATTTCAAGATCTGTAGCCGTAAACCTCAAGCTCCCTTGTTGGCCTTCAATTAATAAATTTGAAAGTATAGGTAACGCATGTCTTTTTTCAACTATTCCTGATACATTTCCAAGTGGTGTGAGTAGCAGTTCTCTGTCAATTTTTATATTCATAGTTTTATAGTTTTTTCTTTATATAAATAATAATAATAATAATAACCCCTGTTTTTCCTTTTTTGTTACTTTTTTCTTTTAATAATAACTACTTAAGGCACTTTAAAACCTTAGGTTTTATGTGTGGTTTTTTGTGGACCTAATGTGGATAACATTTTTTTTGCCCAAGGTTTCGGCTCTGTTATTGTTTTATCCACAACTGACTCACATGATTTATATTATCCCCTTAAAACCTGTGTTAAAAAACCTAAATCTTGGCTAATATTTTGATCGCTTAGTCTTAGATTTTCAATTTCATCACAAGCATGCATTATCGTTGTGTGGTGCCTTCCGCCAAATGCTGCTCCAATTTCAGGAAAGCTTAAATTTGTTAGCTCTCTTGTAAGGCTCATAGCAAGTTGCCTTGGCCGAGAAAAGTTTCTTGATCTTTTTTTGCTTAAAATATCAACTATCTTTATTTTATAGTATTCTGCAACAGTTTTTTGAATATTTTCAACGCTTACCTGTCTTCCTCGAACTGCAATTAAGTCGCGTAGCGATTCTTTTGCTAATGTTGTATCAATATCACGACTAGTAAAGTTAGCCATTGCAACAATTCTGTTAAGCGCGCCTTCAAGTTCTCGCACATTTGATCTTATTTGTTTTGCAACAAAAAAAGCTACGTCTTCTGGAAGTTTAACTTTGTTTTCTTCTGCTTTTTTTAATAAAATAGCAACGCGCATTTCTAGCTCCGGAGGGTCTATTGCTACAGTCAGCCCCCAACTAAAACGGGTTCTTAATCGTTCATCGACACCAGGTATTTCTTTTGGGTAGCTGTCACAGGTGATAATAATTTGCTTTTTATTTTCTATTAGGGTGTTGAACGCGTAGAAAAATTCTTCTTGAGTTCTGTTTTTTTTCCCAATGAATTGTATGTCATCAATTAATAATAAATCTAAAGAGTGGTAGGTTTTTTTAAAACTATCAAAAGCTTTGTTTTCATATGCTTTTACAACATCGTGAACATATCTCTCAGCATGTAAATATTTTACTTTTGCTTCTGGTTGTAATTTTTTTAGGTGATTACCAATTGCATGTATTAAATGTGTTTTACCTAACCCAACACCGCCATATATAAACAGAGGATTATATGCTGTACCAGGATTCTCTGCTATTTGCTTTGCAGCTGCGGCAGCAAGTTGGTTTGCTTTTCCTGTAACAAAATTATTAAAATTAAAGGCTGTATTCAAACCATTAGACTTTCTCCCGGGTATTTTTACAGATACGTCATTTAATTTTGATTTGATGTTTTCTGATGTGTTATTTTTTACTTTGTTTTTGTTGTTCACAACATACTCAAGGCTAATATTATTCAGGTGTTTTTCACTTAAGGCTTGAATTTGTATTGAAAACTTCTCTTTGACCCACTGGAGGACAAACTGGTTGGGCGCGATAACTTGTGCTTTTGTGCCTTTAATTTTAAATTCTAGAGGCTTAATCCAGGTGTTAAATTGTTGCTTAGTAAGGGCTTTAGAGAAATTTTCTAAACAGTCTTGCCAAAAATTTTCGTTATTATTATTCAAATTTATAATATCGGGGATTCATAATATCGGGGATTCATATTAGCCTATTTTTCTTATGTTATCCACAGGCTTTTTTAAATAAATATTATCATATATTATTGACATAAGTTGGTCGGAAGAGTATTCTTCCGCTTCAAAGTTTAAGGACTGGAGCATTTAAAATGAAACGTACCTATCAACCATCAAAAATTAAACGTGCAAGAACCCATGGCTTTTTGGTAAGAATGAAAACAAGGGGTGGGCGCTCTGTTATTGCTTCCAGAAGAGCTAAGGGTAGAGTTCGTTTAGGAATTTAATTTATTCTGACAAAGTATAAATTATCAAAGTTACGAAACGCAGATGAATTTTCTTCCGTTTTTAATTTTAGAAAAAGATTGTCTTCCCCTCATATATATTTTCATTATTCGCCCAATTCAAAATCGCATCCACGATTAGGTTTTGTTATCAGTAATAAAATTGAGAAATTATCAGTTAGAAGAAATTATATGCGTCGCTTGCTGCGTGAAATTCTAAAACAACAACTTTCTTTAAAAGCGTCGTTTGATATTGTTGTTAGAGTCCACAAAACTTTTTCTAGAAAGAATCTTAAAGAAATTGATATTGAAATTAAAAATTTAATCCAAGGCTTGCCTTTATGAAATTTTTTTTAGTTTTATTGGTTAAATTTTATCAAATATGTCTGAGTCCTTTTTTTGTTTCAAGATGTAGGTATACACCCACCTGTTCGATGTATACAATTGAATGTTTAGAAAAGTACGGGGCTATAAAAGGTATTTGGCTGAGCCTTAAGAGATTGATTAGGTGTCGCCCAGGCGCCGTTGGTGGCTTTGACCCAGTACCGTAATACAACTTAGGAAGAGTATGGACACAAAACGTTTAATTTTATTTGTTATTTTTTCATTTTCATTAATGTTGCTTTGGGATTCATTTCAAAAACAAAATCCAGAGGTAAAGCAAAGTACGACGAAAGACGAGAGCTTGCCACAGATTTCAATGGATTTAGCTTCTAAAAGTGATTTACCGAAAACTACATCTAAATTTTCATTAAATGTTGGCGATCCAATAAGGATTAATACTGATTTATTAACATTAAGCATTAATACTTCTGGCGGCGACATTCGTGAACTTAAATTCAACCAACACGAAGATGCAGATTCTAAGACTAAATATACATTAATGACCGATGTTGGAAATCCTCTATTTTATGTTGCCCAATCTGGTTTGCTTGGTGATTCTTTGCCCACGCATAAGTCGGAATTTAGTGCAGAACAAACTTCATACCAAATGGATTCGGATAAATTGATTGTGCCATTGACATATGAGACAAAAGAACTGAGGGTAAAGAAAATATATGAATTTAATAAAAATAGCTATCTTATTAAAACAACGTTTGAAATACTAAACAAATCAAATAAAATTATTAACCCATCTGCTTATTATCAATTTGTACATGATGGACTATCAAGTCAGGGGTCTGCAATGATGCCAACTTTTACGGGCCCTGCATTTTTTACAGAAAAAGATAAATTTGATAAATTAGACTTTTCAGATGTAGACAAAAAACCTTTTTCAAAAATAACGAATGATGGCTGGATTGGAATTATTCAGCGTTATTTTGCTGCAACATGGATTTTGTCGGGAGAAGGCCCCCGTGAGTTTTACACAAAAAAAATCTCGGATAATATGTATTCAGTTGGCGTCATCACAAAGTTACCAGAAATATCCGCAGGACAAGCTATAAAATTTGAAACTTCTTTGTTTGCTGGCCCTCAAGCTAAGGAATCTTTAAGTGAAGCAGCACCTGGAATGAATTACGTAGTGGATTATGGAATACTGCATTTTATAGCCGCACCTCTATTTTCTGTTTTAACGGGCATACATAAAATGGTAAGTAACTGGGGCCTTTCAATTATTTTATTAACAGTACTGATCAAGTTGATGTTTTATCCTTTATCTGCAGCAAGTTATCGTTCAATGGGCCAAATGAGAGAATTGGCTCCAAGATTACAAAGCATGAAAGAAAAATTTGGGGATGACAAACAAAAAATGCAACAGGCTATGATGGAGTTATATAAAACTGAAAAAATTAATCCATTAGGCGGTTGTTTGCCAATTTTGGTTCAAATACCTGTTTTTATTGCGCTATATTGGGTATTGCTTGGATCAGTTGAGCTAAGAGGCGCAAGTTTTATGTGGTTAACTGATTTGTCCAAACCGGATACTTTGTTTGGTAATTTATGGTTCTTACCAATAGGCCCGCTTCCAATTCTGATGGCTGCTTCAATGTTTTTACAAACCAAGCTAAATCCAAAGCCTACCGACCCTATGCAAGCTAGGCTAATGGTAATGATGCCTATTATTTTTAGCTTCTTTTTCTTTTTCTTTCCAGCTGGCTTGGTTTTATATTGGCTGGTAAATAATATTTTATCTATTGCACAACAGTCGTATGTAAATAAGAAGATACATGCCGAAGCGTTAAAAAAGAAAGGCAATGCTTAACGCTGTTAAAACAATTGCTGCGATATCAACAGCTTCCGGAGCTGGAGGCATCGGGGTAATTCGTGTTTCGGGCCCTGCTGCACTTAAAATAGCCCAAAAAATTTCAGGCTCTATATTGAAGCCTAGAGTTGCAAACTTTCATAGTTTTAGGGACTTAAATGGCTCTCTAATAGATCAAGGCCTTATTTTATTCTTTCCTGGCCCTAATTCTTTTACAGGGGAGGACACTATTGAATTTCAATGTCATGGCGGAACAGTTGTTACTCAGGAATTATTGAATCTTTGCGTTAGAATGGATGCTGTATTAGCTGAGCCTGGAGAGTTTACAAAGAGATCATACTTAAATAATAAGATTGATTTAGCCCAGGCAGAATCTATTGCAGATTTGATTAATGCTTCAACTGCAGAAGCAGCACAAAGCGCTGCAAACTCCTTGTCTGGTAAATTCTCTTTTGAAATCAATAACTTACTAAAATATCTAATAGAACTAAGGATGTATGTTGAAGCATGTTTAGATTTTCCAGAAGAAGATATTGATTTCATTAGTGAAGGGAATGTCAAAGAAAAATTACAAGATTTATCAGAGACCATGGCTAAAATTATTCAGGCCGCTTCGCAAGGACAATTATTAAGAGACGGAATAAGTTTAGTGTTGGTCGGTCAGCCTAATGTTGGTAAGTCTAGTTTGTTGAATCAATTGTCTGGAGAAGATAAAGCAATTGTCACAGATGTTCCTGGCACAACGCGGGATGCTATTACAAGTGATATTAACTTAAATGGGATCACTCTTAATATAATTGATACAGCTGGATTGCGAGACACAGACGACCCTATAGAAAAATTTGGAATCGAAAAAACATGGTCGTCTCTAGAAAAGGGCCACGTCGCTTTATTTCTTGTCGAAGCAAATAAAGGCATTACTGACTACGAGAAATCTATTCTCGCTCGTTTGCCGAAGCAAATAAAGTGTATATGGGTGTTTAATAAAATTGATTTACAAAAAGATAGGGCTAAAAAGAAGCAATTAGACAATGATCAAATGGTTTATATCTCTGCTAAAACAGGAGAGGGATTGGATTTATTAAAACAAGCAATTCTTAATGAAGTAGGGTTTAAAGAAAATGTAGAAGGAAGTGAAAATAAATTTATTGCACGAAAACGACATTTAGAAGCTTTAGAGAATGTTCATAAATCATTACAAAATGCCCAGCTTAATTTACTATCGGCTGAGTTAGTTGCAGAAGAGCTGACCATTGCTCAAAAGTATTTGTCTTCAATAACGGGTGAGTTTTCATCTGACGATTTATTAGGGGAAATATTTAGTCAATTTTGTATAGGAAAATAATTGTTTCACGTGAAACAATTTAGCTAAGCGATATATTTTATATGTTTCACGTGAAACATATCAATATCATGACAAATAAAGTAAAATTTAAATTTTAAATATAATTAAATCAATATGGAATTTCCAAATAAGTTTGATGTAATTGTAGTTGGTGGCGGGCATGCAGGAACAGAAGCAGCCTTAGCTTCTGCTCGTATGGGACAAAAAACATTATTATTGACGCATAACATTGAGACATTGGGACAAATGTCATGTAATCCTTCAATTGGCGGCATTGGTAAGGGCCATTTAGTTAAAGAAATTGACGCTATGGGAGGCATTATGGCCAGAGCAACAGATGAAGCTGGCATTCAATTTCGAATTCTTAATCAAAGTAAAGGTCCAGCAGTTAGAGCAACAAGGGCACAAGCGGATCGCATATTATATAAGGCGGTAATTCGCCGAACAATTGAAAATCAATCTAATCTATGGCTTTTCCAACAATCAGTAGATGATTTTATTTTAAAAGCTAATAATATAGAGGGAGTTATTACAAAAATAGGATTATCTTTTTATGCACCTAAC
>Ga0115000_10002895_pt1 | contig 14549 bp, 13 predicted proteins | sample ArcticOcean_MG_C_6_FD_89690 | JGI IMG/M metagenome (GOLD analysis project Ga0115000, IMG submission 89690) | Marine microbial communities from western Arctic Ocean - ArcticOcean_MG_CB8_128 | ecosystem: Environmental > Aquatic > Marine > Oceanic | place: Arctic Ocean: Canada Basin | collected...
AAGCCCCGGAAGGCGCCTCCTTCTCCGGAGCCGCCGGCGCCCACGCGCGTCGACTTGGATGAGCACCAGGACGCCGACGAGAACTGGGAGAAGCGGTTCTGGGACCTCGCGGCCTTTAAATTGAAGCAGGGCAACTGCTACCCGGACCCCGCGACGCCGCTGGGCGCGTGGTGTTCGACGCAACGGCGGGCGCGGGAAGCAGGCAAGTTGTCCGGGGATCGGCGCCAGCGCCTGGAGCAGCTCGGCTTCGCCGCGGACGACGACAGCTGGCGGGCCAAGGCGGCGGCGGCGGCGCCCACCGAGGAGCAGGCGGCCCAGGCATACTGGCGACGGAGCACGTCGGAGCGCAAGACGCCGGACCGCGCCCCGCCGCGGCGCCGGGCGTCCGAGGCGCCTTCGCGGCGGACGCGCCTCGACGACGCGCTGAGCGGCGTGGCGGCGTCCTTGCCGGGGCGGCGCCGCCCTACGGCTCGCGTGTCGCCGCCGGACCGGTCGCCGCCGGCCCGTACCTCCGGCGTACGGGCTCCGGACCGGTCGCCGGCGGCGCGGCCCGTCCCTCGCCCCGGTCCGACTCAGGCGGTCCCGCCGCCACCGCCGCCGCGGGCACGGCCACCCACGGGCGCCGCGGGCTGCATGGGCCCATCGGAAGGCGTATCGTGGTCCCGATCGCGCGCGAGCACCGCCGCCGAGACGCGCACGGAGACCTCCACGCGCGAGTTCACGCTCTTCGGCTACGTCGTCGCCCGCTACGAAGCCACGTCGGCGTACGGCCAGCCCGCGAACGAGTCCTAGTCGCGTCGACGGCGCGGATGGGCTGTGCCAACTTCATCACGTTGGTGGCGCTTGTGTATTGTGTGAACTGTGTGTAAGGTGGATACTAGTACACGTCGTTATCGGGTCCTAGACGCCACGTTCACGGCGTTCATGCGGAGCGCGGCGCGAACCTTCGAGGTCGCCTTGCGGCCGCGCCGCGCTACGGGGATCAGCTCCTCCTTTTTGTCGCGCGCGCCCGCCCGCCGCGTGAGCTTGAGGATGTCCGCGGTCGTCGGCGCCACGCGCGCCGCCGCGCGCGTCCGGTTCGACGAGAGCCGCGCGACGGTGTGGACGGCCAGGGCCACGGCGCCGACCCGCCTCCGCGCGGTCTGGTCCTCCAACGACCGCCGCGCGAGCTGCACGTTTTTGTGGCGCGAGGCCCGCACGCGGTCCCAGGGGTTCGTCCCGGCGCAATCTAAGAGCGACGCTCCTAATGCCCGCCCGACCTCGCGCCAGCTGTCGGGCGTGAACGGCTCCGGGGTGACCGTGGCCGCTCGCTCGGGCGAGCAGCCGCGCGCCGCGCCCTCGCCGCGCGCCGGCGGCACGTGGTTCGTGAGGCGCCTGCGCGGGAATAAGGTGAGCGATGAGTCGCGACCCCCACGCCGTCGCCGCGACGCAGGTAAAGAGGAGGAACACCGGCCGCGCGCCCGCAGTGGTAGTTGCACTCGAGCGTGTAGGACCGCGGTATGCCGCAATTCTTGAACACGGCCACGCGGGCCGCGCCCTCCGCACTGGCGCCGCCGGCGTCCGCGCGGTCGCATCTTAACATATGTTCCTTCGAGAAATTACAGGCGTGGTAGTCGAAGTGGGAGGAGTTCACGGACAGCAAGAGCGCATACAAGCGGTTCTCCACGTGGGCCGTCGCGTCCTCCAGGTGGTTCCCATAAATGAAGACGCCCCGCTTCGAGGCGTGGGCGTGTAGGTCCACGAAGAGGGCGAGGCCCGCTTTACGTTTAGATGCGGCCCGCGCTAGCACCGTGAGCGCCGCCTGGGCCGGGGCCTTCTCCGAACAGGGCGAGGGCCAGTAGTCCCGATTCAGGTTCACGCCGTACGAGTCGTGGCGGTAGTGGCCCCGGTGGACGCCGTCCGGGTTCAATTGGGGCACAAACCGAAAGACGTAGTTGCGCCTCAACACTTTAGCTCTTCTATCGTCTGGTCTCAATAACAGTTCTAGTAACCCGTCGAGCACGAACGAGGCCGGCGTCTCGCCGGGGTGCACCCGCGCACTGATAATGACTTCCTGCTTCGCCGGATATTGTGGCGGACGTTCTGCCAAACCGGAGCGCACCTCCGGGAAGAGGTGGTGCGTTGCCGCGATGTCACCGTGGTCGTCTAGCAAGGGTTCCCTTTCAAGTGACGCGCCGTGCGCATCCGTCACGGTCAGCATTTCGACTCGACGCCCTTCACTGGACAAACATAAGAGTTCGTTGTACGCGACGATGTCGCCACTCACGCGGTCCAACACGGCGCGGTGCGTCGCTAAAGATTCTTCATACGCGTAAGGAAAACAAAAGGCGAACTCGACGCAATCGTTCAGTGCAGCGAAGGTGTGGTCGAACTGGAGGTCGCCCGTCTTGTCCGACTGGTCCCGATAGGAACACGCACTCACACGCTTCCAGCCGCCGCTCCCTGTTAAAGACGCCCAGCAGTCGGTCTTGCGGTCCTTCACGGCACGCACGACCGGGCGGTGGCCGTGCTTGTAGAGCTGGCCTTGCCGGGTCATGCCCGTGAAGCGGAAGCGCGTCTGCCGCTTCGCGTCGACCCGCGTGTCCTGCACCCTAAAGTAGAACCAGGTGCTGCTTCTCTTTTCATTCTCCGTGCCCTCGGCGTCTTTCGCCATCGTGAGCTCCCACGCGCCGTCGCTGGACCGGGTCGCGTCCTTCAGGTTGCCGTGGTCGAAATCGCTGCAGAAGACGAGGCCGTCCACGGCGTGGTCCGTGAGCGCCGGGGGCGGCGGGCGGTCCATTTTGCTGTAGTGGCAGCTTGTAATCGGGCAGCTTGTAACCGCGGTGCCCGGTTCGACGGGAGCCCCGCGCTAGCTTCGTGGGGTGCGTTCGAGGCTACTGCTGCTTTGCCTTGTGCTCGTGCGTTCCGCGCGTGAGCGCAGGCAGCGTCAACGATTGATGGCTGGCTTCGCACCATTGTAACCTCGGTAGTCCACACGTGGATGGCGAGGTCCTCGAGGACTCGCGCCACTCTTTCCCACCGAATTTTAGTCGTCTCTACGCGATGGCAGGCGTGGTAGTGGCTTCAGAGGCGCTGGGCAAGCCAAGCCGCCCGGCGGCTCCACGATAGACGACGGCGACGCTTCAAGGTAAGCAAGAACGCCACCGGAGTGACCTACTATAAGTTTACACGGGTGGCCAGACCCAGCTCGACGCGCCCGTCTGCGCGTTGCAGTAGTACGTCTTCCCCGACGCCTCGTCCAGGGCCGAGACCCAGTCGGCCGCGACGAAGTCCTCTGGCACGGGCGCCCGCGGCGCCGAGGCCGCGGCCGCCATGAAGTCCGCACTGACGCTCTGGCCGGACGCGGCCCAGCCGACGCGGAGCGCGTCGTCGCGCGCCTTTTTTAAGGCCGCCAGGTCCGCCTCGTCCTGCTCCCACTGCGCCGACCCCTCGCTCACCTCCCAGCGCTCCTGCACAATAGGTGCTTCCGCCGGGGCCTCCTTTGATAAGCTTTTCGCGGCTTCGAGCGCCGTGGCCTCGCCCGCCGCCGGGTCACTTGGCGGCCGGGTGTCGCATTCCAAGGAATACTCCAGCGGCATGGACGGCTTCCCATCTCTGAGATCGGCGGTCCAGGCCGCCGTGATTTGGGTACCCGGCGCCACGAGCAACGGCCGCTCCCTTAGGGGAGGTAAAACAGTGGGCCAGTGCGAGAGCCGCATCTCGCCCTTGGGTCCCCGCGTCTCGTAGACCACGCTTCGGTCCTGCTCGAACACGATGGTGGGCCAGAGCGCGATGCCCGTGAAGGACCGCGACACGTCCCTGGCCAACTTTTCGACGTTGAGCCCGTTGGCTTCGATAGCCTCCCGGTCCTTATCTAAAATAGCCCCGAAGGTGCGTTCGTTGGCCGCGATGCGTGCCGGGTCCACGGTCCACGCGAGGGTATCCTGGACAATGCCGTCCGCCGGTAATTCGCCCGAGAACTGGATGTCCTCGACGCGGACCGGGTCACTGAGGAGCTGCATGGAGTCGTCCTGGCTGTCGATGCGCAACGCCGTGCCGTCGTTCGGCAGGGACTGGGACCCGCCCGAGTGGTGGCACAGGTCCGTGCCCGGGGCGCCCCACGTCTCGTAGCTAAAGGGCACGAAGGACTCGGGGTCCCGCGGCGCCTTCACGAAGCGCTCGCGCGCGTCTTTGATCGTCGCGTAGACGCCCTCCTCGCTTGCGATAGACCCCGCGATTTCGGAGATCAAAATGTCCACCTTTTCGGGTAATTCCACATCGGTGGAAAACCCACACACCAGCTCGATGACGCCGGGCTCGACACCCGAGTTGTCCGCCTGCTCGAGCAGCTGCAGCTCCTGGCGTGCCTTCTTCTGGGACCCGGGCACGGCCTCGATGGCGTACACCTTCCTCGCGCCCGCCGCGGCGGCCGCCTTGGCGAACAGTAAGTAGGGCCCCGTGCCCAGGTCGCAGACGACGGCCGTCTTCGGGGGGAACTTGCGGAGTTTCTTCTCCAAGGTCTGCGTGAACATCTCCGTGCGCGTCATGTCCGCGTACATGGACCGGTAGTGCCGTTCGTCGAACTCGATCCACTGGTCGTTGTTCTCCGACGTGGCGAGCCACTTCGTGGCGTGGGGGCCTGGCGGTTGCTCCAAATCGGAGACGTAGGGCGACTCCTCGCTGCGCCGTATCGTCTGGACACGGCGGCTCGTGGGTGGTGGTCGCAGGGCGCTGCACGCGAGCGCCAGGGTGACGCTGAGCGTGCGCATGGTTACGCGTAGTGCTCTAGCTTGTTTACGCTCGTGGCGTGAGACAAGAAGTGTGGCAAGTAGCAAGTAGCTAATGCACTCCTGCGGCCTGCAATGCACTCCTGCTTGTGGTCTGCAAGCACACAGAGCTCGGACATGGTGCAAGTCGGGATAAAACCCGCACGCTAAAAAACCCGGCGCGCCTATAAGACACCCGCACGCAGCACTATCACACGAGCATACACCAAGTGGTACCCATCCCCTCATACTAAGCTAGCTAGGGCGTCTTCTTCGTGATGCCGTCGGACCCCGCGATGATCACGGCCGTCGTCATGCCGATGAAGAAGCCGTGGTCCACGACGCCGCACGTGTTTTTGAGCTGCGACGCCGCCGCCGGCGAGTCCGCGATCGGCTCGTCGAAGAACAGATCCACGATGTAGTTGCCGTTGTCCGTGACGGCGATGTTGTCGCCGTCGGGCTGGTTGCTCTGCGACGTGCCCATGCGCAGCACGGGCTTGCAGCCCTTGAGGGCCGGCAGGGCGCCGACGACGCGGATCGTGTGCTCGTGGCAGAAGGGCGTGATCTCGACCGGGATCGGGAAACCGGGGCCCAGGGCGCCGCAGAGCTTGGACTCGTCCACGATGACGATGAACTTGTCCGAGACGATCTCCACCATCTTCTCGCGCAGCAAGGCGCCGCCGCCGCCCTTGACGAGGTTGAGGTCCGGGTCGACCTCGTCGGCGCCGTCGATGGCCACGTCGAGCCGGCTGAACTCGTCCAGGGTTGTGAGCGGGATGCCCAGGCCCTCCGCCTGCTCCTTCGTCGCGACACTCGTCGGCACGGCAATAATGTCCTTCAGCGTGCCGTCATTGAGGAGCATGCCGAGCCGCTCCACCGCGAACGCGGCCGTGCTGCCTGTGCCGAGCCCGACCTTCATGCCGCTCGTGACGTAGTCATCGATGGCCTGGTAGCCGACCTGCCGCTTGAGCTCGTCCTGCGACCTGCGAGCGAGCGGTGCGTTCCAGTCGTACGGTGCGGGACGCCGGTGCGCGGACGCCATGGAGCAAGAGACGGCGCGCCTGGCTCCGGCGCTCGTGGGTGCGAACCCGGCAGCGCTCGTCAGCAACAAGGCAACGGCAAGTGAACGAACCATTCGTTCTAGCGCAATGACACTGCAGTCGGTCAAACGCAATGGGCTTGTGTGCGAGGATGCGAGAGCGTCTTTGCAAGACCTAGCGGACTCGCGCGCGATGAACTAGACACGAGGCAAAGACTCCCTCGTAGCTGCAGGTAGATAATAGGCCCGTCCTTATTTCGCGCGGGTTTCTTCGAAAAAAAACCCGGCTCAGTGCAAAAAAGCAACCCTCTCTATAGCTTACAAGCTCGTAGTGCAGCCTCGCGCACCTCTTCACGCGCGGACCGTTAAGAGCAATGACTACACCCCTCCGCAAGATCACCGCCTTTGCGACCGCCGCTGCGGCCCCTGCTCTGCTCATGAGCCAGCCACCGCGAGCGCGCGCCGACAAAGCGATTGACGCGAACAGAGCCGCATCCCTCCGCGCCAAGCTCCTCGCTTTGGCGGCCGCCCAGCGCGAGCGCACGGACTGGGAGGCCCGGCGGCTGCACCAATTGATGCGCGCGGTCGACGAGGAGCACGCGCACGAGCGAGCCGCGGCGCTCCAAGCCGCGGCCGCCGAGGACGCCACGAAATTCGCGGACGAGCGCGCGAAGAAAGCGGTCGCGCGCGACGAGGCCCAGGCGGCGGCCACGCGGCGGGAGCGCACCGAGGCGCGCGCCGACGTGCGGCGGGTGCTCGCCGCGCACGACGACGCGCAGGCCGCGGTCTGGTTGAATAAGGCGCGGGCGGCCGAGAGTGAGGCGCACGAAAAAGCTCGAGAGTTGTTATTGGCCGAGATCGAGGCCGCCGCGGGCGCGCGCGACGACGCGCCGCGGCTGCAGACGGCGCAGGAGTTGACGCACGAGTTGGAAGCGTGCACGTCGAAGATCGCCACGAAGATGAACCGCGACGAGAAGAGCGAAAAAGCGTTGGCGATGGCGCGCCGCGGCCTCGCGTGCGTCGCCGCGCTGGAGGGCGATAACGAAGACGTGGCGCCGTGCGCCAGTTTAATGTCGTCCATCGTGGGCGCGGCCTTGCGTGACGTGACGGGCGCGCCGAGCCGCGCCAAGCTCTCGAGCCGCTTCGTGCACCGCGTCGAGCTGCCGGCGCGGGCGTGGCTCCTCGTGCCGGACCACGCCGACGGCGTGCTCGGCCACGCCTTCGCGTCCGTGGCCGCGTGGCTGGGCGTCCGGGGCGGCGTCGGCGGCACGGGCGACGACCGTCGCACGGCGCGCGACGCGCTGGACGCCGGGGCGCGCTGCCTGGAAGTGGGGGACCTGCCGGGGGCGGTGCGGCGCCTCCGGGCCGCGCGGGCCGTGCGGCCCGCGACGATCGCGTCGCCGCTGGATGACTGGCTCGCGGACGCCGAGGCGCGGCTCCGCGCGGACCAGGCCGCGGCCGTCGTCCGGGCCGCGGTCGTGCTGGCGCAGAGCGCGCCGGCGGCGGAGTTCGCTAAGTAGCTTCCAACTACATGAGAGTTACGTGCTCCGCGGGGTACAGTGGAAATATTGCGGCTCGTCACCGCTCGTGAGCGTTCTAAAAAAAACTAGAGTGCCACAGTTTATTCCCGCCCGCCCGCGAGCACGCGCGCCCGCAGCGCCTTCACGTCTACGCTCGCCCGGTGGACTGCCTCGAACAGGTCGCCGGCCTTGACCGGCGCGCCCCGCGACTCGAGCGCGAGCACCGCTGCGTCGTCGCGCGCCGCGTCCAGGACCGCGTCCACGGTGCACCCACCGCAGGCGACGGCGACGGCCAGCGGGATCGCGCGCATCGGCGCGCGCGCGTCCAGCAACGCCAGCGACGCCGCGTTCAGCGCGCACCGCCGCGCCGCCTCGGGGTCGTCCGCGATGACCAAACAAAACACGGTCGTCACGCGCCGCGGGCACTGCAGCGCGTCGAACGCGGCGCCCAGGGACGCCTGCAGCGCGTCCTCCACCGCCTTCTCGGCGGCGTTGCGGTCCTGCACCGACGACCGCGCCGCCAGCTGCGCCCGGACCTCGAGGCCGCCGCGGCTCGGGTCCTGCGACGCCGCGCGGTCGGCCCTATGCGCGGGGCCGTCCACCGTCGCGACGACCTCGGTCCGCCCCTCGCGCCAGCGGCACGAGCCCTGCACGTCCTCCGTGCAGCCCAGCTCGAAGTCGACGCCGTCGCTCGCGTTGGCATCGACCTCCATAATATTCTTGTGCAGCGTCCGCAGAGATGCTGCGCGCTGGGCGATTGCGTCCGGCCAGTCTGGTGTAACGCAGCTTCGGAGACGAAACCCGTGCGGAAAACCACATATACGCGCAAAACGGGTTTCGTTGCAAAAGCAGGCCTGTGTGCCAAGAATTTCTCGCGTGCAGCTTCGTCGGGCAGCCATTGGTCCTCGGACAGGGCTTCGGTGGTCTCACGGGTCCAAAAAAGGCAGCCAATTCGCTCCCACAAAAATGGCGGAGGCAGCAACCACACCATGGCACAAAGTCATTGCAAAAGCCACCATTCACTACGGCCCTCGAACGTGCATGTCGCTGCTCAGCATCATAGCGGGCGCGCGTATTCGAGTGCGGACCCACCCCGACGCGCCCGCGGTCACGGGCCACACGCTGGCGGTGTGCGCGAGCGCCGTGTTCCTCGGCCGCACCGCGGCGACGGTCGGCGCCGCGCTCTACGCCGTCGCGGCGCTCGCGGGGCTCCCCGTGTACCGGGGGTACCGGGGCGTGCACAAGCCGACCATCGGCTACGTCGTGGGGTTTAGTGCGTGCGCGTGGCTGGCCGGCAGCGGCAAGGCGAAGCCGCTCGCGGTCTTCCTGCGGTGCTGCGTCGGCCAATTCGCGACGCTGCTCATCGGATCGGTGTGGTTGATTTTTCCGGGCTACGCGGAGACGCTGCCCGAGGCCTGGGCGCTCGGCGTCCGGCCCTACCTCCGGGGCGCGCTCGTCAAGGCGCTCCTCGTCTCCTTGGCGGCCGCCTGTGGCGAAGCAGTGCCGTGGCTGACCTGGCGCGCGGGCAAGTGGGGCCTCGGGCTCCTCGCGCCGCTGCTTTTCTGGCGCGTGATCTGTTCAGACCCGGTGCAGCGGTGGATCCAGTGGCTCGACGAGACGACGGTCGCGGACGTCTGGGCCTGGGAGCCCGGGGGTACTAAGACAGATAAGTGTTATGCGTTGTACTTCGCTTCCCCCTGTTGCACGTCGCCGTAGACCTCGAGTTCCTTTACGTCGTCGACGCTGCCGCAGAAGTATGGCGTCCGGGCGTGAATTGAATCAATGTCGACATCAAGAATATCCTGAACGCCGTCCGACGCGTAGCCGCCACACGCTTCGGCGACGAAGGCGAGTGGCGCCGTCTCGTAGAGCAAGCGCAGATGCGGCTGCGGGTTACCCGCCCAACCACCGGTGAGCAGTGTTCGGTGCACGTCCGCAACCAAAGCGCAGACGTAGCGACTGGAGTACTTTGCGCCCGCCGGCGTCTTGCCGCGCTTGGCGCTGTAGACTCACGACTGTAAGCCCGTGGGCCAATCCGGTTCGCGTGCGTCGTTGAGGCTGTAGTAGGGTCCTCACCGCGGCGTCTCCGGCATCGTGCCCGCCTCGCGAAATACTAAGCCGTCGAGGTAGAAGCGCCTAGGTAGGCCGTCGCCTGCCTTCGCCACAACAAACTCGCAGGACGAGCTATAAAGACAGTAGCCGGCCGCTATTAGGTTCTGCCGCGGCGATCCGAGGAATGCGTCCCCCTCGAACACGCCAAATATGGTGCCCGTTGGCATGCTCACTGCAAGATTCGAGGACCCGTCGAGCGGGTCGAACGCGACGGAGAACGTGTCCCCAGAGCCGGCTACAACTTCAGTTGCCTCTTCCGACGCCAACGAGCGAACCAGCGGTCGCAGCGCGTCGTTGAGCAGCGTGTCCGCGAAGACGTCCATAGGTGTCTGGGTCTCGCCTTGCACATTGATACCGCCACCGGTCGATGCGTCCCGCAGCGAAAGCGACGCGATGCGGCGTGAGATCATCGCGCAGCAGTCGGCCGTCGTCGACACGATGTCGAGGAGTTCTGGCTCCCAGCGGTTGAGGGCCGAGCGCACTTGCGGCTGGAGCGCCGCGGCCGTGGCCGCCAGTCCCACGAGTCGCCCGCGCGGCGAGAAACCCGCAAAAATCACTGCGGCAAGGTCGCGGAGGCGACGCGGAAGGTTTGTCATCGGGGCTGCCAGCACCGAGTCGTCGCCGCCCTTATTACACGCGTGGATGCCGTGCGTTTGCTCTAGTATGTACGGCCGGTTCTTCTCCGTGAGCCGCTCGCCCGGACGCTTCGAGTTCCACGGGGGGCAGGCCTCGTGGAGCCGCGCCGCCGGCTCGTCCGGCTTGCACACGCGCACGGCGGGCGGCTGGCCGCAGCGCATGTGGCCCACCTGCACGAGCATATTGCCGTTGATCCGCTTCCCCGCCTTCCCGAGCGGCTGGCCGTCGTGGCGCAGCGCCAGGATCTCCTGGTTGAGGCCCTTGCTCTGCGGCGCGTGGACTGTGTCGAAGCCCTCGGCCTTGACCCGGCTGACCCGCTTGTGCATGGCTTCGCCGGGCCCTCTCCAATCACGTTCCGTTTTATACACGCTCTGGTTCGTCGCGTTGCCGTGGCCGGGCGTCTTGTTGAGGACGAGGACATTGCCCGTGTAGATGGAGAGGCCGCTGCCGGGCATGCGGTAGAAGTAGAGGTTCTCGCCCTCCGCCCCGACCGGGCAGTGCGTGACCTCCACCCACGCGTGCGACGGGATGCCCCACGGTTCGAGCGGCGGTTGTCGCAGCTCCGGCGTCTTGCGGTCGAGGAGCGCGGGGACCATGGCGGCGTCCTCGTACTCGTACGTGAACGGGAAATACAGCAGCCTTGGCGGCACCGGCCGCGGCACCATGTCCTTGCCGCCGCAGAGGTGGAGCGTCCGCAAAGTCTCGTTGTCCATCAATGGCAGCCACAGGAGCCTTAACTGCGAGCAGCGCGGCAGCTTGTACTTGGCGCCGTAGAGTCGCTCGCTGTACGACCCGTTGTTCAGCTCCTCGTACAGCGCCGGGAAATCCGGCGGTAAACCGGGGCGCCGGGCGCAGTCGTGCGCGGCGGCCGGCGCGAGGAGGCTGAGGCAGAGCAAAGTCTGAAAACCCATCGGTGTCTCCTGTTCTGCAGTTATCCCCTCGCACCCCTTCGGGTAGGCTGCAAGGCAGCTAACGACCGCTCGAACCCGTACGTGCGATGGCTGATGGCCTTAGCACGCGCAAGCTTGTGTTAGCGCTGTGGAAATTGTTGGTTTTTGCTCTCAAAAACCCGTGCAAAGCCGCAAACCCGTGTAACGTAAACTCAAAAATCGAGGCACGCGCGCACTGACTTGCATAGCCAATTCACGACGCCATCGCACTGCAAGCGTACAAGTGTCCACTGCAAATGGCGGATACCGGCGAAACCCCGGCCGCGAAGCGCGCCCGCCACGCGGCCATCGGGGAGCGCGTCCTGGCGCAGTGCCGGGGCTACGGCAAGCTCATCCTCTTCGGCGAGCACTTCGTGGTCTACAAGGTACCGGCGCTCGTGGGCGCCGTCGCGGCGTACACGGACTGCGACTGCGAGTTCTCGGAGGCGCCGGGGCTGGTCGTGGTGGACGAGCGGCCCGCCGTGCCGCAGTACAAGGTCAAGAAGGCCGCGGAGGGCCAGGAGGCCATCCAGCTCACGCTCAAACATTTAAATGTCGATACCACGAAGCACGGCGTCAAGCTCACCTTCGGCGGCGACTTGTGCTGCGTCTCGGGCATCGGCGCCTCGGCGGCGCAGGTCGTGTCGTTGGCGCGGGCGCTCGGGCGGGAATTGCCTTTGAAGCTGAGCGAGGACGAGGTGAACGCTGCGGGCTACGAGGGCGAAAAGGGCTACCACGGCACGCCGAGCGGCATCGACAACACGGCCGCCACGTTCGGAGGCGTATTGCGCTTCTGCCGCACGGACGCGGCGCCACTCTTCGAGAAGAAGCAGTTGAAGGCCCCCATCCGCATCGTCTACGCGTCGACGGGCATCACGGCCTCGACGACGGAAGTGGTCAGCGACGTGCGCGCGAAGCGGGACGCGGACCCGGCCTGGTTCGCGGGGCTGCTCAAAACGTACGAAGCCCTCCTGGCGCGCGGCGAGGCGGCGCTGGACGCGGGCGACCTCAAAACGCTCGGCGCTTGTCTGGACGAAAACCACGCCCTCTGCCAGCAGCTCACGGTCTCGTGCCCCGAGCTCGATAATTTGGTGGACGCGGCGCGAAATGCGGGCGCCATCGGCGCGAAGATGAGCGGCACGGGCCGCGGCGGGTTGATGATCGCGCTCACGCCGACGGAGGAGGTCCAGGACGCCGTCAAGGCCGCGTTGTCGAAGCTCGCGCCCCAGGTCTGGACGACGTTCTTAGCCTGATAATGCTCCTATTAAGCGCACCAGGTCCCGCTAGACGCCCCCCCGGGCCCATCCATCCTTTTACGCGCGGGTTTTCTTTTTTCGCACCGCCCACTCCGCTTGGCACCCGTGGGCAGCCCAACACGCGTAGCTTTTCTAACGCGTCGTGATCGATGGCTGCCAGCACGCTGCACGCCACGGCGGCGGTAGCCAAGCTCATCATAAAGAAGAGAGCAAAGCCCACCGCTGGGCGCCTGCTCTTGTTCGCTTACATCGCAGCCGAGGCGCTGGACGACGTCGAGACGACCGACGCACATGCCGCTGCGCGTGACGCCGTCGACAAATTGCGTATGGCCGTGACGAACGAAGACTCTGCGGAGACGATGAAACGTGCGAGGGAGACGGCCGCGGCGGCGCTCACGGACGCGGGTCTTGGCGACGAGATGGGGCGGCGCCTGCCGAGAAGCCGGCCCGCGAAGTTTGCGCTCGTGCACTAGGTCCTTGAGTTCGTATACGTTGGCGGTTGGGCCGCGTTGAACGACGACTGCCGCGTGCTCAGCGAGAACAAGATTTCTAGGGTCGTGTCCGTCGTCACCGCAGATTCTCCTCGAACTCTGCCGAAATTCGTGACGCATCACTTGCATGTGGTTTATCGTGATGACGAAAATGCACCCCTTGACACCGCGTTTCCGCAAATCACGGCCTTTTTAGATGAAGCGCGGCGCGCGCGAGAAACGGCATACGTTCACTGCGGAGCTGGTGTCAGTCGTGCATGTACGAGTGTTGCCGCCTATTTGATCTGGAGCGGCTCGTTGTCCGCCGGCGAGGCGCTCCGCATTGTCCAGAGCAGGCGGCCGCAGTGCAGGCCGAACGAGGGCTTCAAAACGCAACTTGGGGCGTGGGCAAAGAGTTGTCGAGGCGAGGATAAGCCCGCCAATTGTGCCGCTGCGCCGGCCACAGCGAAGAGGAGAGGGACGGTGGTGACGGTCGTCCGGTGTGATATGCCCGAGTAAATTATGTGTGACTTGTCCTTCCACGGTTCTGGGCTCTACTGATAGTTGATTATAGGGGGGGGCTTGTTCGCGCTGCGCTCACAACGTCTTCTTGGAGACGCCCTCGTTGAAGGACGCCACGACTGCGGCCTTCTGCTCCTCCGTGAGGCCCTTGGTCGTCTCCTCGACGAGCGCGCGGGCATCGCGGCGCAGGAGCTGGGCTTTCAAGCCGAAGACGGGCACGAGCACGCCGCGGAAGATCGAGTCAGCCCCGTTGAACACCGGCAACATCAGGTAGCACACGAAGCTCAACATCATCGAGTGGTAGCCCGGAATCAAGAAGGGCGCTGTACTACGATCGAATCGTATACAAGGACTGGCGGAAGTCGAAGAAACCCACCACCGACCGGTACGGACAGGTAATCAAGGATTTCGGTATCATGTACAGTGAAGGTACCGCGAAGTGGCTGAAAAAGCAAGGCTTCCGCAGAGAATTTCGAGTCTCTTGGTCGATGCGTCAGAGCCTACACGACCGCATTCGCAAAATTGGAGAATACATGCCCATAAATATGCCGTATATTTTGGGCTGGCACAGTCAGGCGACGTGGGAAGGGCAGTACGTCTCGCAGTCGCTCGACGCCATCGCCCAGAAGAAAGCTAAAAAAATACAATTTAAATTTTGAAAAATATTCAAAGCAGCACGCGATCCGCTGGACCGAGAACCTCTTCGCCGTCAAGGACTACCTCGTGCAGAAGAAGGGCGTCGCGGCGTACCAGATCGACGAGCTCTTCAAGCCCGTGGGCCTGCCGAAGAACCTGGACATCGAGTAGGGGGCACAAGGCCCTGTGATAAGTCTACTTTGTTATTTCTCCTCGGCGGCGTGCAGCACCGCGAGGACCGCCTCTCGATTTTTGATCGAGGCCGCGGCGAGGTCGGCCGGTTTCTTACCGGCGTTGTCGACGGCCTGAACATCCGCGCCGCCGTCGACGAGGCACTGGACACATTCGATGTGGCCGTTCGCGCAGGCCTGCGCGGGAATCACGCGATTTCGGCGCGAAGGCGGCAGGCGCGCGGCAGATTGATTTTCACCCCGGACGCACCTCGTGCAGCGGCGTCTTGCCGTTCTTGCGGCGCGGGTCGACGTGAGACCCGAGGTCGAGCAGCGTCCGGATGCACGTGGCGTGGCCACACTTCGCCGCGTCGCTGATTACCGATAATCCGAGACCGCCGCTCGTGTGGTCGATCTGCTCCTTGCTGAGCTTCGAACAGAGATACCGCAGGCACGCGTCGTGGCCGAACCGGCCGGTCATGAGTAACATGCTCATGTGGTAATGGTTCGAGTA
>Ga0115000_10002896_pt1 | contig 14548 bp, 21 predicted proteins | sample ArcticOcean_MG_C_6_FD_89690 | JGI IMG/M metagenome (GOLD analysis project Ga0115000, IMG submission 89690) | Marine microbial communities from western Arctic Ocean - ArcticOcean_MG_CB8_128 | ecosystem: Environmental > Aquatic > Marine > Oceanic | place: Arctic Ocean: Canada Basin | collected...
ACTAATCTTGATGGATATACGCATGCCAGTAATGAATGGTTTAGTAGCTACTAAAAAGATTAGGGAGATATCAAACTTTTCTAATCTCCCAATCATTGCTTTAACTGCTAGCGCTGGAGAAGATAGTCGAGATGAATGTTTGGCTGCAGGATGCACGGATCACATAAGCAAGCCAATACAACTAAGCGAGTTATCTGAAATGCTTACACTATATTTAAAGTAATCCACAAAGAGATAATAAGGTGAACTTAGTAAGAGTATAATAAAATTAATACAAATTAAATAACTGAAAATCTACCTTTGGATCAATTTGACCTTGACAGTATATTCTCTGATTGGTTGACTCTTGATTATTAGCCACATATGTAAATATCAAGGTCGATCTCGATTTACTTTATTACCTCATAATATTTCCTGCAATTATCCCACCATATCTGTAAGACGTTCCGGGCTTAAAGTTTTACTGAGGCAGCCACCCATTACTAATGAATTACCCAGACTTAAGTCTGAAACCCACCATGCTCTTTACCCTAACAAATCAGTGTCTACTTACAGATCTACATCTTTTAAACTGTCTCAACCTAAAACGAGTCTTTAGAATAAATAACATTTGCAACTCTAATCTTTTCAAAGGTTTTCTGCGCACTAAGTCTTTTCCAAACCATTAAATATTAAACTTAAAAATATTTATAGAAGTTAAAATTTGGAATGCTTTTCGGAAGGAAGATCATGAAACATAATCTGAGTATTAGATGGGTCGATATAAATCATCCTCAACTTACTAACAAAACCTTGACATTGGTTGACGAAGTATTGACAGACAATTCTTCAAATTAAAAGTATATTAATATTTAGTAGTTAGGATAACTCGATTTTAAATTCTTGTTAAACTTTCTAATTTTTCAACTTTAAGGCGAGGAAAGTAATATGAAAAATAATAAAGGTGAGTTAAAAGAAAGAGCAATACTTTTGCTCTTTTTAATTAGCATCTTCACTTCACCAGGAATTGCAATATCGGGTGACACCTCTACTCCAGGAGGTATGGTTATGGTTCCAGGCGGACCATTCCTTATGGGAATTGATAAAGAAGTAATTAAAGATACCAAAAAGATGTCCAAAATAGCTCAACTTAGATATGCAGTATCTCGCGAAGCATTTCATGATGAAGGCCCTGCTCACAATGTGATTGTCGACGCTTATTATCTTGACCAGTATGAAGTCTCTAATCAACATTATAGTGACTTCATGAAAGCTACGGATCACCCTGCTCCTGCCTATTGGGATGACCATCGACGTAATAAACCTCAACAACCTGTCAGCGGTATTAATTGGAATGATGCGGGTTCATTTTGCAGTTGGGCTAATAAGCGATTACCAACTGAAGCAGAGTGGGAAAAAGCTGCAAAGGGGCCAGAAAGTTTTAAATATCCATGGGGAAATGATCTTGATGTTAAAAAGGCAAACTTTGGTCGTAAAGACGAAATTACAGCTAATGTAGATGCATACGAAGAAGGCAAAAGCCCTTATGGAGTTTACAACATGGCTGGTAACGTTTTTGAGTGGGTTTCTGATTGGTATGATCCTAACTTTTACAAAAAAACTAGGCAAAGTATTAATCCTAAGGGCCCCAAAGATGGTGCTTGGTTAAGTGGAACTGGTACTTATGTCGACCGTATTGCAGTTGGTAAAAAACGTGTGATCCGAGGTGGATCATGGTATGCACCCGCAGAAAGTATATCTACTACTCACCGCTTTTGGAACGATCCAATGAATAATAGCTATGGAGTTGGATTAGGATTCCGCTGCGCTCGTTCAATTGAAGATGACTCCATCCTTGAAGCGCGAACTTTCTATATGAATGCTCTGATTAATATGGGTGCGGAAAAATTTCCGCAAGCTATGAAGTCTATTGAGAAAGCATTGATTAAAGATGAATCAAACTCAGAATACATGAAGCTAAAAGTAATGATTGGAAAACAAATCCAATAACAACAACCTCTCAGGCATTAAGGGGAGGGGGAATGCTCCCTCCTCTTAAGTCTGTAAAGGCTTGTTAATTGAATAACTAAGGAAATTAGAAAATGAAAAAAAAACAGGAATTTCTAAATAAATCAAGTTTCGTAAGTTTTATTCTATTTATGGTAACTCTATTCCTGATGAATCCGATTTTAGTTAGTGGAGAAGAATTTGAAAAAGAAAACTCCTTTGGCAAAACAACAAAAGCTCGTTTAGCAGTTGAAGAAGCTTGGGATGTTTACCATGACGGGGCCTTAGGTGGAACTCTTCAATCCCCAAAGGTTCAAACTAAGTTAGAAATGGATTTGCACAAATCGAGAGAACTTCTTGCGGAAGCTTATGACGCTGAAATTGGCGGTGACTTAAAAATGACAAATAAAATAATTCAGAAAATAATGAAAATTACTCATAGGGTAATAGCTGAAAGCCAGGTGCAAAAAGAATGAAGATAGATAAATATACTTTTATGATGTGCTCAACTATTTTCTTATTCAGTTTACAACAAAATGTTTATGGAGATACCTTAAGAGATCCAGTAGAAATGAAAACAGTACCAGCTGGAGAGTTTCTTATGGGTAGCAAACAAGAAGAGGGTAGAGATGACGAACGACCTCAAAGAAAAATATACCTAGATGCCTATAAAATTGATTCTAATGAAGTGAGCAACAGACGTTATTTAAAATTTATTCACGAAACCGACCGTAAAGAACCTACCAACCCATATTCAGAACAAAAGCTTTCAGAACAGAATGAAGTCGTTAATTTGCCAGTAGTACAAGTAACCTGGTATGACGCTGTAGATTACTGCCGTTGGGCCGGAAAGCAGTTGCCTACCGAAGCCCAGTGGGAAAAAGCAGCCCGTGGGGTAAATGGTCTTATATTCCCTTGGGGATCTAAAAAACCTTCTGTTAAATCAGTAAACTTTCAAAAGAACTGGGAAGGTATGAATACACTATGGCCAGTCTCCGGGGAAATTGAAGTATCTTCTCCATACGGATTAAAGGGGATGGCCGGGAATGCGCGGGAATGGGTACAAGATTGGTACTCCCCTGAATATTTTAAAAATGCTCCTTCCTCAAATCCTCAAGGACCTGGAATTGGAATTTTAAAAGTAATAAAAGGAGGATCCTGGCACAGTTTCAAGGCAGATATTCGATCAGCATCAAGAGGTAAAGGTGGGTTTGCTCTAAAGACAGATGGGATTGGGTTTCGGTGTGCTAAATAAATTAATGAAGCAAAAAATAAAACCAGGAGGTAACTGTGTTTCATAATTTAAAACAAATATATAGAAGAGCTCTTACTAATTTATTTTTGGCAATATTCTTTGCAGCGATTGCGCCTGATATATCTACTGCCATAACCCCAGTTCCTGAAGATATGGTACTCGTAAATGCTGGGGGTTTTACACGCGGTATTGATAATACGAAAAACGAAAATTTTTCGGATGAAGGACCGGCTAAAATGATTTATTTGTCATCTTATTATATTGATAAGTTTGAGGTGTCTAATTCTAAATATACAGAATTTATTATCGCAACAGATCATCCTGCGCCTGCATACTGGGACCATCGACAACTAAATCAACCAAGTCAACCAGTTACGGGTGTGAACTGGTTTGATTCGGATACATATTGCCGATGGGCAAATAAACGTTTACCTACTGAAGCGGAATGGGAAAAAGCAGCACGAGGACCAGCAGGTTCTATTTATCCATGGGGTAATGATCTGGATTACAGCAAAGCAAATTTTGCAAAAGGAAAATCTGGTAAAAAACATATTACATCACCAGTAGACTCACACTCTGAAGGTCTAAGTTATTACGGTGCATATAACATGGCTGGAAATGTTTTTGAATGGGTGCAAGATTGGTATAGCTCAGATTATTACAGAACGGATGAGATAAGAAACCCGAAAGGTCCTCAATCAAAAGAAAGAAAAAGTATTGAAAATATAAGTACAAAAACTAACGTAATTTTAAAAAAGAAAGTTATACGTGGGGGGTCTTGGTTTGCTCCAGCGCAAAGTATCACGACAACACATCGCTTCTGGAATAACCCTATGAATAATTCTTATGGAGTAGGACTGGGTTTTCGATGCGCACGTAACTTGTCTGAAGATTCACAGTTGGAAGCACGTTCTTTTTACATGAAAGCTCTTATTCTAATAGGGGATGAGAAATATAAAAAAGCGCTGTTATCGATCAAAAAAGCATTAATTAGCAGTCCAAAAAATAAAGAATATATAGCCTTAGAATTATCAATAGAAAAACAATTGAACCCATAGTTGATAGGAAAAATGTTTATATCCGATACTGGTAATTTAATTAGAAATTATATTCACCTCTCAGTTTTTTTTATTTGTTTTTTTTTGAGCCCAATAATGTCGAGTTATGTATTAGCTAACAACCTCGAAAATAATAAATTATTAAACTCTCATGACTCTGAAGATGTTGAAGAAGAATCCAGAGTAAGTGTTTGTCTTGAAGAAAGATTAATTCAAGCTGCCCCATTAGAATATTTAGATAAAGTAAACCCCTTAAGAAGTGATCCTAAAAATTTAAGAAAAGGAAAAGTTCTTTATAGGCTCAAAGCAAAAAAAGCATGTAAATTTTGTCATGGAATGGAAGGTTTAGGGGATGGTTCAATGTCTGATTTGCAACCAATGCCTCCAAGGAATTTTACATGTAAAAAATACATGAATAATATTAAAGATGGAGAGCTCTTCTGGGTAATTAGAGAGGGGATTTTTGACTCTGGTATGCCATCGTATAAACATTTGTCAGATAAAAAAATATGGCAATTAATACAATACATAAGAACCTTTTCAAGTTGATATTAAAGATTGTAAAGGATAACTTGCGCCAAGTTATTTTCATTTTATGTATGTTGATATTATATGTTTCTGGGTGTGTTTCTAAGACAGAATATTTATTTTATGAAGACAAGAAGGGAAAAGGAGCTGAGCAGTTCATTAAGGATCTAAAGTTTTGCCAAATTTATTCTAATCAAAATGCAAAGCAAATAGAGGGAAGTAAAGGTGCTGGAGAACGGTATCTATATGAGAACTCTATATTTATTCTTTGTATGAAAAATAAAAATTGGGTTTTAAAGGAATAAAAAATATAAATTTCATTGAGTTATTTAATAAATTTATTGATTGTAAAATTTTATAGGACCATTTGATTTGGTTAAGCCTCAGCAAGGTAGAAAAAAACTCAAAGGCTAGTTAAAGGATGTGTTTAGTTGTAAAAGTTTTTTAAAAGGTTATTTGCTTTAAACTAATTATTTTTTTATGAATAATTCAGCGCCTAAAAAGAAGGCAATTATAGCAGTTATTATAACGGCTTCTACAAGATTTAAAGGAGATCATTTTACAACAGTATTCTGAGTTTTCATTAATCTTGAGAGCTTCGGGTTTATAAAAATAATAATTTTTTTATTTTTTTTTATCATATTAGATAGTTGAAAAAATATAACAATTTACTCATCTTGAAATTAGAGGAAATGTGAATTATGAATGATACTAAAAAAGCTGTAATTCTTGTGGGTCATGGAGGTTTGCCTAGTGACATACCTTCTGAACTTGTTGAAAAGTTTATGCGAATGCATAAAGGCAGGATAAAAGCAGGAGGGACTATTACTGATCAAGAAATAGAACTTGATACATCTATAAGGAAATGGGAAAGAACTCCGGAAAATGATCCCTATAAGTCTGGTCTTGAATTGCTGGCTTCACACATGGAACCAATGCTCGAGGGACATATTTTAAAAACAGCCTATAACGAATTCTGCTATCCGGCAATTGATGATGCTGTTGCCGAATTGGCAAAAGAAAATGTTTCTAAAATCATTATCATAACCACCATGATAACTCGTGGAGGATCTCACTCGGAATGTGAAATCCCTGAAGAATTGCGTGACTTAAGTTCAAAACACCCTGATATCGATATTCAATATGCATGGCCATTTAGCATGGATGCGTTTGCATTATTCTTAACAACGCACATCAAGGCTTTTAATACATTAGCTGAACCAACACTGAAGTAGATTTTCTTAAAGGTTTTAAAAAATTAATATTGAGAAGCTCGGCGAAAAACATCTCGCAGGTATTTGAGACCTCAGATTTTCAATGATATTACCTTGCCAATATTTTGAATTTCGAGTCGCCGAACTTCTCTCTTTTTTAGGGAATAAAGTTTTAAAAATTGATTGTTTTTTGCCAAGTTTAAGTTTTCGAAGAAAATAAATTAAGTTAAGGAGTTGAGACTGAAAATTTGACTAGATTTGAATAAAAACATGAGGACTACGCTTCACCACCGATTAAATAAATTAACAACTTAATAAGTTTACAATAATATGCGCTGTCAAATTAATCGATTAACTCAATATGTTAGGAAGAAGCAATTTGTGAAAGTAATGGTAACGAGTATTACAGGGGTTACGGTAAAGAGCTAATTAAAAAGCTGAATGGGAAGAGTAAGTAAGTTCTATTTTTGAAAAAAAATTCTGAGTCAGCCAAATTTCGTATACCTGTTTATTGTGAAGTCGTTACATGAGATCCCAGCTTTTTAAAATATTTTATCAAAAAATATTTTGAAGCCTGGTCCTCTGGGCTCTGTCATCTATAAATTTATTTGAATTAGAGAATATACAGAATGAAAAGAAATATTGAAATTGAAATTAGTTTATTTGAAAGATGTTGGGAGCTTAATGGGTTGTTTGTTGAAAATATAACAGAAAAACTCATAAAAAATTCTTTTTATATAAATAATTCGAATGATAAAGACACCATAGAACTACTTTGGGAAAACAAAGACAAACATATCATAGGATATGAAGAATATATGAAATTAAAAGAAGATATAAAATTATACTGTGAGTTTTATGAATGGATTGGGTTTTCAATAGATGACAAATTGCAGGGATATGTTCAACAATGGAATAGGAATGGAAATAAGAAGTTTGAAGGTAATTATATTGATGGAAATAGGCATGGTGACTTTACGACTTTTAAAGAAAACGGGGAAGAAGAGTTTTATGGGGTTTTTGAAAATGGCGATTTGCTTGAAACTAATTATGGTTTTTAAAATCAATAATTAAATATATAGAAAGAAGGTAGTTATGAAAGTCATGGTAACAGGTGCTACTGGATTTATCGGAAAAGAACTAATTAAAAAGTTGAATCGAAAGGGTCATGAAATTGTAGTTTTGACAAGAAACTCCGAGTCAGCCAAATTTCATATACCTGTCCATTGTGAAATCGTTACCTGGAATCCCTGTAAAGACTCTCTCCCACCAAGCGCATTAAAAGGAGTAGATGCCGTAATTAATCTTGCAGGTGAAGGTATTGCAGATGGACGCTGGTCGCCTGAACGAAAACGAGAACTTACCCAATCAAGGGTACTTTCGGTCAGTAAATTGATAGACGCTATGACCTATATGAATAATAGACCTCAGGTTTTTGTGTCGGCTTCAGCAATAGGGTTTTATGGGGATCGAGGAGATGAGCTTTTGGACGAGACATCTTCAAAAGGGAAAGGTTTTCTTTCCGAGGTCTGTCAAAGCTGGGAGAACGAAATATTAAAAGCTAAAGACCTTGGATTAAGAACGGTTGCTTTGCGAATTGGAATGGTTCTCGGCCATGATGGTGGTGCCCTTGATAAAATGTTGCCCCCTTTTCAATTGGGAGCTGGTGGTAAACTGGGTAGTGGAACTCAATGGATGAGCTGGATTCATATTAATGATCTGGTTGACATGATGACTTATGTTATAGAAAACCCCTCTACAGATGGAATATATAATGCTGTAAGCCCCAATCCATTACGAAACAGAGAGTTTACAAAAATATTAGGGCAAGTTTTAAAACGACCCACCCTTTTCACCGTTCCAAAATTTATTTTAAAAATTATCTTAGGGGAACTCTCTGAATTACTTCTTGGGAGCCAAAGAGTTGTTACAAAGAAAATTTGTGATACTGGATTCGAATTTAAATATCCCCAACTTGAAAAAGCGTTAATGGGAATCTGTGAAAACTCTTATCACGAAATTAAAATGGAACAGTGGGTTCCTCAAACTGTGAACAATACGTTCTCTTTTTTTAAGGAAGCTAGCAATCTAGAAAAACTCACTCCTAAATTTTTAAAATTCAAAGTGCTGAATCAATCGACTCCAGAAATGCAGGAAGGAACAAAACTTAATTATCGCCTTTCACTTCATGGTTTTCCTATCGGTTGGCAATCTAAAATCACTGATTGGAAACCAGATCAAAAGTTCTCGGATATTCAATTAAAAGGCCCCTACACCCACTGGTTTCATACTCACGAGTTTGAAGAGAAAAACGGTGGCACTTTAATAAAAGACCGGGTCCTCTACAAAGTCCCATTTGGTATCCTTGGGGACTTAGTTGCGGGGAAATGGATAAGAAAAGATTTGGAGAAAGTCTTCAATTACCGCCATAAGATCATTGATACTTTATTTGCTCATTAAAGGGCGTAAACAAAGTTTGGATGAGAAAAGTATATAAGGAAATTAAGAAAAGGCTTGGTTGCTTTCCAGAAAAAAGCTTCTAAAAAAACTGGATATATGAATTCTTTATGTACCATACGAATCTTTTAGTTTGAGGTCATTATGAATAATCTTGAGATATTGGATATTATTGGAATGTTTTTGCTGGCTTTGATAATAGGCGGAATGTTCTTTTTTGCTGCCATCATGACACCGTTAGTATTTATAAAACTTCCTCCTGAAATTTCAGGACCCTTTATTCGACAGGCTTTCCCGGTTTATAGTCAGGCCATGGCAGGAATGACGCTGGTAGCGGCTTTATCTTTATGGAGTTTTCCCGAAACAACTTATCTGGTTGCAGTTTTTATCCTATTTATATGGGCTTGGTTATGGCTGATGCCTAGAATAAATCGTTACCGTGATGAGCAATTAAGTGGAAACCAAAAAGCTGAAAAGACTTTCAATATTTTACACAGGTTGAGTGTAGGAGTTAATTTGTTCCAGATGTGGGTCATAGGGTTTGTATTTTATAGAGTCATGATTCAAGCCTGATAAAAAATAATTTTTAAATTTTCCATGAACATAATTGATTAAACACTTAAAATGAATCTATGAATGCTCACATTAAACACTTTTTAGAGGTTTATTTTTTCTATTTTCTCTTTATTTTTATGGGTGTAAGTTGTTGTTCAAGTGTTCCCAAAAAAACGACTCCAAAATTACAGGTAGTACCATATGTAGATATTGAGCGCTACTTGGGGAAATGGTATGAAATTGCACTTTTTCCTAATTGGTTTGAAAAGGGGTGTTTTCGTTCCACCGCATTTTATGAAAAACTGGAAAATGGACAAATCAAGGTGACCAATCAATGTCGTATGCACGGTCCCGACGGTGTATTAAATGAAGCCATTGGCAAAGCCACTATTGCTGATAGTAAAACAAACGCAAAATTAAAGGTTCAGTTTTTTTGGCCCTTTAAAGGAGACTACTGGGTCATTGATCTGGATAGCGATTATCGATATGCCATCGTCAGTGAGCCTGACCGGCAATACTTGTGGATATTGAGCCGAACTCCAATAATGGACGTCCAAACTCTGGAAATATTGAAGACAAAAATTAACAATAAAGGGTTTGACCTTACTTATTTAAAACAAACTCTTCAGTAGAGTTTAAACTTAAACTATAGAAAAAATGAATATATTGACCACAATAAAAATTTATAAAACCCCAAAACTAAATATCTTCTTGACGGTTTTCATTTTCATGTTTTTGTGTGGGCCGGTATGGAGTGAGACAGAAGGCCCGCTGAAATTCCCCAAAGTGGAAGGGTCAAAAAGTTTTGACCTTGAGATCAGTCAAATAAATAGCTTGGCCATCAAAAAATATAAACAGGGTCTTTTCGAAAAGGCTGGTGAACATTTTAAAAAGGCTTTGAACCTTGCAAAGCAATTAAGAGATCCCAGCCAGGGGATTCTTTATTTCAACCTATCTTTAAGTCTTCATAAATTAGGGAATCATGAAGAAGCTACAAAACAGTTTTACTCCGCCCGACGATTTGCCAGAGGGAACCCAAAGATTCTGGAATCTGAATTGCTTAAAATGCATGAATGTGGATTAAATCCTAGCATTCCCTGTGAGAAAAAAGTGCCACTTTCTATGAATATAGAGGGACCGCATTAACCTTATTTTATAAAGAATATCTCATGAATATATTTTTATTGGACTCCAATATCAAAAAATGTGCCCAATATCATTGTGACAAGCATGTGGTGAAAATGATTCTGGAGTCCGCACAAATACTCAGTACCGTTTTAAGACTTAATGGCGTTGATCAGGGCTATAAAACTACTCATGCAAATCATCCTTGCACTCTGTGGGCAGGAAAATCACTTTCTAACTGGAAGTGGCTTCGGGAATTAGCAAGTGCTCTAAATAAAGAATACAGATTCCGTTTGAGGTTCTACTCTTAAAGCATCCATTATGAAAATTATCTTATCAAAAACCCGGCGTATGCTTTTCCCCTTACCTTTGCTACTGTGCTCTTTAATAGTTCCATCTGTATGGGCTGACCTTATGGATGAAAATAAATTAGACAGCGCCATAAAAATGCTGGTGTTTCCTAAATCCCTCAGGGTGCTTGAAAACCGGAGAAACGTGGAGACTGTTGCCATTTTTTCCGATTCAAAACGAATTCGTAAAACACTTTTGAAACTCGACCCCACAAGGGTCACACCTGCAAAAGCCGGGGAACCCATCATCGGCTCAGTGACTAGAGATATCCTTCGGCAACTAGCCAATCAATATAGTGAAGATGTGATCTTTATCTTTCGGCGAACATTGGACGATGAGAAAAACTCAATCCGCCACCAGGGATTGCTTTATCTAGCTAGGCAAAAAAAGATATTGGCCTTAAAAGAAAGTATGGAATCAGATTCTGGTAGTTTACAAGAAATGGACTTGGCAGGACTCAAAACTCTGGCTAAGGAAGCAAAGAAAGTTCTACATTCTCATAAATTCGAAAAACGTCAATCGGCTTACTAATTCTCGCCAGAGTAATCGCAGAACTATTATGAGGTATACAGAGTGACTACTGATGAATATATTAAAAAGTAACTGAGATCATGTAACGGGCCGATCATTGAAATTTAAGGCTCTAAGTGTATCCCGTCAACTGAAAGTGGACCACATGAGTTAAAAAACTAAGAGGTACTTTCTGTTAAACTTTTCATAAATGAGATTGTTATGAAGAAGAAAGTATCAAGTGAATCCATTGTTAAAGACATTCGTCGTAGAACCCGCACGAAGTATTCCTCAGAAGAAAAGATACGCATTGTCCTTGAAGGTATTCGTGTTGAAGAGAGCATAGCTAATCTATGCCGCCTTGAAGGGAAGCCCATCAACCGGGAAATAGCTTCTGAGCATCTTCGCCCACTCTAGTCACTTCATCAAATATAGTTTGTTGTGATTCGGAAGGAGCTTTGGGTTTAATCATGCCATCTTTTAGTAACCACAGAGATTTATGACACTGCAGTCCTCGAATAAATTGCGTTTTGGATAAAGATATTTCGGACATGATGGAGTTACTTCTTGGTAGGTTTCCAGTTTCTTGCCAGTTTTTTTGCTTTCTGTATTTGTGATTCTGTCATTTCTTCTTCCAGCAATTTCCTGTTTTTTACGGCGACCTTATGCCCATTAGCACTAGCAAGGTTCCACCACATGTGCGCTAATGTGTCGTCTTCTTGAATACCTTTTCCGTCGTCATACGCAGTCCCAAATTATATTGAGCATAAATATCTCCCTTCTCCGCCGAAATACGGTACAACCGGAATGCTTCTTTGTCATTCTGCGTTAGTTCGTAACCCAAATCATACATGTACCCCTAGTTGGATTGAGCTCCAGTATTCCCTTGTTCCGCTGAAAGTCGGAACCATTTAACAGCTTCTTTATAATCTATTAAAATTCCTTCCCCTTTAACATAACTAAGTCCCAAGTTCAGTTGCGCTGAGTCGTTCCCCTGATTTGCCGAGAGGCGATACAATCTAAACTTTTCCTTATGGTCTAGTGGAACGCCTTCTCCATTGCTATAAAGCACACCCAAATTTAGCTGTGCTCCGTCATTTCCTTGATCCGCCGAAAGGCCATACCATTTAACGGCTTTCTTATAATTTTGCGGAAAAAGTTTCAGTCTTTGATGAGAAATTAATCCCAAATTGAACTGTGCCTCATCATCTCCTTGTTCCGCAAACGGGAACCAAAATTTATATGCAGTCTTATAATCTCCTCTCATCTATCTCTCGCAAGCATTCAGCAAGCTTTACTCTACGCTGACAGAAGCATGAATTTAACGTGGCATTAGTTTTGTTAGTGGAGTTAAGAGTAGTGAGTAACTTTTGGAAGGACTGAAGTTAACAACGGGAGGACTTTATTATTACTAAAGGTAGGAACTTTAGAGTAAACTTCGAAAATAAGGGACTTATGGTAATCCCTTAAGCTCTAGCAAAATTTATTTCCAGTTGATTATCATCAGGACGGGTAACTGACATCATCTTTAGCTTTATCAAGCGCGACCTGTAGTTTGCCGTTTTCCATCGTCAGTTTTGTCACGTCTACTTCAAATTTATCTACGCTCTAATGAGGATAAAATCTTTGCCTTTAGATATACCACTCAGCACCTTCTGGTTTGCCTTTGGAGTTTTGCTTATTGTTATTGAAGTTATGCTTATCCCCGGCATCGGATCTATTTTTGCAGGACTGGGTGCTGTCACAGTAGGCGGATTTCTCTTGGCTGGTGGTTGGATTGATGCGACAAGTTCTCAGTTCATAGTATTTTTCCTCTCAACCGGTGTTTGGGCTGTTTTGCTTTGGAAACCGTTAAAGAAATTTGTGGGGGGAGAAGATTCCGGGTTTGAAGATATGATCGGCGGTACGGCTGTCGTCTATCGTGATGCATTGGAAAGTGGGAAAACTGGGCAAGTAAAATGGTCGGGAACTATAATGAAATGCAATCTTCACTCACAGGCTGATGGCCTGCAAACAATTGAACCCGGTAGCGAAGTAACTATAAAGGAAGTATCCAAGGGAATTCTTATTGTGGAAAAGAAAACATCAAAATAATGGGCTAGATGAATTTTTAACTCAGGAGACAAAGGCTATGGATTCAATTTCCACACTTTACCTTGTAGTTGCATTTTTTGTATTTCTAACTGTTGCAAAAGGTATCCGGCTTGTCCCTCAGCAAGAAGCCTGGGTCGTTGAAAGGTTAGGAAAGTTTAAAGAGACGTTAAATGCTGGCCTGAACTTTGTGATCCCCTATGTTGATAATGTGGCTTATAAGCACTCACTCAAAGAAAACGCTATAGACATCCCCAGCCAAAGCGCTATCACTAAGGACAACGTCACCTTGGTTATTGATGGCATCCTATATTTGAAGATCACTGATCCCAAGCAAGCCTCCTATGGTGTGGCCGATGCGAGGTACGCCGTATCCCAATTGGCACAGACGACAATGAGGTCTGAACTAGGCAAGATCACTCTGGACAAAACCTTTCTCGAGAGAGATATGCTTAATGTTAATATCGTTCAAAGCATAAATGAAGCCTCGGCCGTATGGGGCATTCAGTGCTTACGATATGAGATCAAAGACATAACCCCACCAGATAATGTCCGTCAGGCAATGGAACTTCAAGTTACTGCGGAAAGGAAGAAGAGAGCCGAAGTTCTTGAGTCGGAGGGGAAAAGGCAATCACAGATAAACCTTGCTGAGGGTCAGAAGCAGGAAGTAGTTTTAAGTTCCGAGGCGGCCATGACAGATCAGATAAATAGGGCAAAGGGTGAGGCTGAGGCTATCCTTGCTGTTGCCCGTGCTACTGCTGAAGGTATTGAATTGGTAGCCGCTTCCGTGCAAAAAACTGGCGGCGAAAAGGCTGTAGCCTTGAGACTTGCTGAGCAATATATTCAGGCTTTTTCAAAGCTGGCTCAAGAAACAAATACCATTTTACTCCCGGCACAAACCGGTGATGCTGCAGCAATGGTGGCTCAAGCACTGTCAGTGTTCAATAATATACAAGGTCAAATGAAGGCAAGAGAACAAGCTGATTCTTAATGGACGACTTGTTCTTTATTAACTGACTGAGATGACGCAGTACATTGTTTGTAACGCTGATTTTTTGCATTTACGAAAGGACTTTGTACAATAGCACCTCCATTTAGTAAACATAAAGTCCTCTAGTTGTTAACTTCAGTTCTACCAAAAGTTACTCACTACTATATTGTATCTGGTGAGATTTCTACTAATGCTTACTGCTCTAATCTCCAACCATAACTTTCATGCACTTCTTTCCAGTTCTTTTCTAACCATTTCCTGAAATCATTACCATCACCACTAAATGTTATTTTTTCACTCTCTACTCTCTGCTCTGTCAAGGGCAGAGTAAAAATGTACCAGCGTGGCGGAGTAAAAGTGTACCACTCGGGTTAAAAAAACATAGGTTCTTAGATCATAATCTTTGTAGCAGTAGAGCCTGTTGGCC
>Ga0115000_10002897_pt1 | contig 14546 bp, 13 predicted proteins | sample ArcticOcean_MG_C_6_FD_89690 | JGI IMG/M metagenome (GOLD analysis project Ga0115000, IMG submission 89690) | Marine microbial communities from western Arctic Ocean - ArcticOcean_MG_CB8_128 | ecosystem: Environmental > Aquatic > Marine > Oceanic | place: Arctic Ocean: Canada Basin | collected...
CACTTCAGTGCTCAAGAGTTGCATAAAAAAAGCAAAAAAATACCCTATACATGGCGCCCGAAGGGGAAGCGAAAGCCTGTATAGGGTACTGGATTTTACTAGCTATAAATATAAGACCAACCATCAAACCAAAAGTTCAACTTTTATATCGCATGAACCTTAGGAAACACTTTTTCATTTAGTTCATTAATTGCTGCCGCCAAATGCTTGGCTTGATTTGGAGGCAACACTTCAAATTCCACGGTGTAGTTTAAAAATTCTTCACGAAACGGCACCAAGCCACCAGCAAGTAGCTCAGGGTGTTGTTCTAACACTTCCTCAGAGAACGGAATGAAACATTGCATTGGCAACTCCTTTTTATCAACATTACCTATTAAGGACTGGGAAGATGGATAAAAATTGCACCAATAATGGAGAAATAATGGATCTTTTGATTTTTCAGACTCAAACAGTAAAAAGCCAAGCAATTACTTGGCTTTTTACTGTTTGAAAGGCGAATTAACGTCACTTAAGCAAGTTTCGTCCCTTACTCGCTTCGATACGCATACGTAATGCATTAAGTTTAATAAAGCCAGCCGCATCCTGCTGATCGTAAGCACCTGCATCATCTTCCATGGTTGCCATAGCAGCATCGAACAGACTGTCATTTGATTTACGGCCCACCACGTCTACGTTGCCTTTGTAGAGCTTAAGTTTAACCGTGCCATTTACATATTCTTGAGAACGGTTAATTAAAGCTTGCAACATTTGGCGTTCTTCGGACCACCAATAGCCGTTATAAACTAGCTTTGCATAGCGTGGCATAATTTCGTCTTTCAGGTGCGCTGCCTCTCTATCCATAGTGATGGATTCAATAGCTCGATGCGCTTTTAGCATAATTGTACCACCTGGCGTTTCATAACAGCCGCGGGCTTTCATACCAACATAGCGATTTTCAACAATATCCAGTCGCCCTATGCCATTCGCTCCAGCGATCTTATTAAGTTCCGTTAACACAGTGGCAGGACTCATGGTCTCACCATTAATGGCAACAATATCGCCTTGTTGATATTCTAATTCAATGTAAGTCGCTTTATCTGGGGCAGCTTCTGGGGATACAGTCCAACGCCACATATCCTCTTCTGATGGGTGCCAAGGATCTTCTAACATGCCACTTTCATAGGAGATGTGTAATAAATTTGCATCCATTGAATAAGGAGAGCTTTTCTTATTTTTAAAATCGACTGGAATATTATGCTTTTCACAATAGTCCATCAGGCTCTCGCGAGAGCTTAAATCCCATTCGCGCCATGGTGCTATCACTTCCACGCCTGGCTTTAGAGCATAGGCTCCTAATTCAAATCGAACCTGATCATTGCCCTTGCCAGTGGCACCGTGAGAGATCGCGTCAGCCCCTGTTTGGTTAGCAATCTCAATCAAACGTTTGGCAATTAATGGGCGTGCAATTGACGTACCTAAAAGGTATTCACCTTCATATACTGCATTGGCACGGAACATAGGGAACACAAAATCTCGAACAAATTCTTCCCTTAAGTCCTCAATATAAATTTCCTTAACGCCTAGGGCCTCAGCTTTAGCTCGAGCCGGCTCCACCTCTTCACCCTGCCCTAAATCGGCAGTAAACGTAACCACCTCACAGTGGTAAGTTTCTTGTAACCATTTAACGATAACCGATGTATCCAAACCACCAGAATAAGCCAAAACTACTTTTTTGATGTCTGCCATAGCAGTGAAATTCCTGTAACAAATATAATGAGCCAGTTTATTCATAAATTATACATGGATGCTTGTATCAGATCAGCATCAGCTAACAAAAATTACCGCATTGTGAGTATTTTATTAACCCTAGTCCTGATAAAATGATGCGAAAGTTTGCCCCTACTGACTAGCCACTGGGCTTGAGAATTTCCCATGCAATCATTGACCATCATCCGCCCTGACGATTGGCACCTGCACCTTAGGGACGGCGCTGTTCTGGCTCGAACTGTAGCTGACACTGCAGCCCAATTTGGACGGGCTATGATTATGCCCAACCTGTCTCCACCCGTAGTCAATACCAACATGGCTATTGACTACAAGGCGCGTTTGGACGCGCAAAATAGCTCTTTGACCGCCTTAATGACGCTATACCTTACAGACCAAACCAGCGCTCACGAGATCCAACGAGCTTTTGATTCAGGCATTGTTAAGGCGGTTAAGCTTTATCCTGCGGGAGCCACAACAAACTCTGCAGCCGGCGTCACCAATATAGAAAATACCTATGCAGCCATCGCAAAGCTTGAAGAACTAGGCATGCCATTACTGGTACATGGTGAAGTGACTCATTCTCATATTGATATATTTGATCGCGAAAAAGGTTTTATTGATCAACACTTAGGCCCCTTATTGCAGCGCTTTCCAAAACTAAAGTGCGTGTTTGAGCACATTACGACTAGTGAAGCAGCCCTGTTTGTTGCTGATGCCAGTGATTGGGTCGGAGCCACAATTACACCTCAACACCTATTGTATAATCGTAACGACTTACTCGTTGGTGGAGTTAAACCCCACTTATATTGCCTACCCGTACTTAAACGTAATACGCATCAGCAAGCTCTGCAAGCTGCAGTTTCCACTGGTAGTCATAAATTCTTTTTGGGTACAGATTCAGCACCCCATGCCCAAGGCGCAAAAGAGAGCGCATGCGGCTGCGCTGGCTGTTATTCGTCTCCTGCAGCCATTGAACTTTACGCCCAGGCCTTTGAATCTTTTGATGCGCTGGATAAACTAGAAGCTTTTGCGAGTTTAAATGGTCCAGATTTTTATGGGTTAGCCCGTAATAGTGAAACCATCACCTTAACTCGATGCGATTGGCAAGTCCCTTCTAGCCTAACTTTTGGAGATGATATTATTATCCCCTTGGGTGCTGGCGAAATCTTGAACTGGAAAATAGAGGCATAACAACGTGATTAAAGACCGATTTAGAGGCTACTTGCCGATTATCGTTGATGTTGAGACTGCAGGTTTTAATTGCCAGACCGATGCACTTTTGGAAGCAGCAGCAGTCATCATCGATATGGATGATGATGGCCTGCTGTATGCGAAAGAAACAATAGACTGCCACATTGAACCTTTTGCAGGTGCTAACCTAGAGGCTGCTGCATTGGAATTTACTGGCATAGATCCAGCAGATCCAGAACGTGAGGCAATTAGCGAACGTGACGCTTTAGATCAATTGTTTAAACCGATTCGTAAAGCCTTGAAAGCCAATGAATGTAAACGTGCAATTTTAGTCGGTCACAATGCGGCCTTCGACCTAAACTTTATCAATGCTGCGGTAGTTCGTTGTCAACAAAAGCGCAATCCCTTCCACCCTTTTTCTTGTTTTGATACAGCCACACTTGCTGGTTTAGCCTATGGCCAAACAGTATTAGCTAAAGCTTGTGCAGCAGCTGATATCCGCTTTAGTAATCAAGATGCTCACAGTGCCCGTTATGATGCCGAAAAAACTGCGGAGTTATTTTGCACCATCGTCAACCGTTGGAAACAGCTGGGTGGGTGGCAAGCAGAAGATGACGAGTTTCCCTTTGCAGGATTAGATTAGATCCGCTGGTGACATGAAGCATGCTCATTAAAGCCATGTTAATAGCAAATTATCATTGATTCACTTGGATTGTGGCTCTTCAGTGCTCATTTGGCGATGTTCACAACTTCCAGGGACGGGTTCATAACCGCCTTTAGAAAACGGATTACAGCGCAAAATACGCCAGCTTCCCATCACAAGCCCCTTAGCTGCACCATGTAATTTAATGGCCTCAATAGTGTAGCTAGAACACGATGGAAAATAGCGACAATTACTGCCTAGTAAAGGGCTTACTAAGTATTGATAACCTTTAACTAAGCTGACTAAAGCTCTAGCAAAGAGCGACATTTGGTTATTTTTAAGCATGTGTTTAAACCAATAATATCGGTAGTTTAACTCTAAACATAACACCTTCAGGCTGTCTTAAGTTATGGGCAGTCACACTGCCACCATGAAATTGGCTAATCAAACGAACAATATATAAGCCTAAGCCAAAATGAGCATGGCCTGCTCCCGCAGCACGAGCAGAGACCATTGAGTTAAACATTCCAGCCATTAGGTCTGGGGGAATACTTGGCCCAGTGTTCTCTACTTCCAAGTAGCAATCATAATCTTGCTGATACAAACGCACCTTGACTAAACTTCCACTCGCTCGAAAATCTCTTGCGTTATCCAGCAGTTTATCAAGCAACTGTTCTATACGGTAATCAACACCAGCCACAAGAACTGACTGCTGGTCTGCCTCAAACACCACATCCGCAGCCCCACCTCGGATACTTGGATTTTGATGATGCACGTAGGTCTGTAACAAATGCAATAAGTCCAATGGTTCTAATTCATCCTCATGCAAGGCCGCTTCCAAATTAGCAGCATCAGCTAACTTTTCAACAATGCCACTGATCTTAACAAGCCCCCTTTGCGCGCTGTCAATATAACGTTGCTGTCCTTCTTCTACGCCCAACATTTGCAAATTTTCTAACGAAGTCATGGTTGCATTAAGGGGGTTATTAACTTCATGTCGCAGGGTTCGTGGCATAGTACTCATAAACTCTTGATGTTCATGCAACCTGGCAACCACACCAGAAAAACTTCGAGCCAGATCACCAATTTCGTCACCCGCTCGTATTTCGTTGTACAGTTGATCCGTTCTTAACCTTCCGTCTGGATCCACAATTTGCTGTGCTTCCCTTCCCAAGCGTCTAATACGCATGGCTTGGCGCCATGAAAACAACAATAAAACTAACAGGATCACTAACATCGTCGATAGGCTAAGTAAGGCAATATTTTCCATAGCTTGACGCTGTAAACCCAGTATCTGAGCTGTCGATTGTTTAATGAGCACGACCCCAAGCAACTCACCTTCCTGATCTACAATAGGCGCAGCAACAGCAAATATCTGTTCTGCTGGACCTTTATGCCAGCGCCCACTAGCAAACTTTTTATCCAAAGCACGGTTAAGTAAGTCTCGCTCCTGACTCGCAGCCTGAACTGGGTTTAAATAGTCTGGTATCGCAATAAACCAATCTAAACCTTGGTTAAGCCAGCTCTGAATACCTTCAAGGAAATCTTCTGGTTTAACCTTTTCAGATTTAGCAGGACTGACTTGGCCCACGCTAGCTCGGACCTGTAAATTATTATCATAAATGACAACTTGTGAGTCAGAACGGCTTAAGCTCGACAAAATTTTATTAGCTTCGGGGGCGCGCATAGCCAATAAGTTAAAATGGCTCTCAATCGTGGTGTCTGCACCCACAAGGGTTTTTAAATGGCGCATGGAGCCATCTTCTCCGTCTACATCAGCGACTGCTAGACCAAATTCCTGACGTTGGTTTAAAAAATATTTTGGCAAGGCGAACTCAACCAAATAACCATCAACCAATGGACGCATGACCGCTTGGATAATAAAAGAGGATGATGGACTTCGATATTGTGGTGTAGCCCAATCTTCTTTGACGTACCATACCTCCATTGCACCAGCTTGAGTGGCGACGATCACTAGCCTTCTCTCATTGCCGTTGCGATCAGGCATTGTGAGCCGTAAATGATCGCTCGCATCTAAATTAGGTGCCCCTTTGGTTCTTAACACTGTTTTGTCATCTTGGATGCGCACAAGGCCAAAGATCCGGTCATCTTTTTCACCCAATAACAAACTGTAGCCGTCTTCACTATCGTCGCCACTGCCAAAGTGATTGGCAAATAGCTGAAAATCTAGCCATTCATTGGTGTAACCATCGACCTTAGCTTGGCCTGTTAAGGGATGGCTAAACACCACCTGCTGACTGTCTAAGTAGGGTAACTCAGCGAGCAGATCATCACGACCTTGGAATAAGGTTACAATACCGCGAGCCAATTGTTCTTGAGCTTGCGTTTGACCCTCAATCATAAACACACGACTTTCTGCCACAAAACGATAAGATAACCATGGAATACTGACTAGCACCAAAGCAAAAACTAGCACTTGAGTATTAAGTCGAAACCTCAGTCGCTGATTTGCAAAAAGCATTAGTTTTCCGACCAGCGGTAACCCATACCATATTCTGATTTGACCGCATCGAATTCAGCATCAATATTTTTTAGTTTGCGTTTTATATTACGAATATGGGTACTGATGGTGTTGTTAGAAACGTAGTGTTGATGGGTTGCTTGAGCTAAGGTATCGTAAGTTAAAATATGTCCAGGCCTGCGAGTTAGGGCTTCAATCATACGGAATTCAGTTAATGTAAGCCCGGCTATGGCTTGGTCACGCCATTTAGCCTGACGACTTTCTTCGAGTAACTGCAAGTGCCCTATAACCCTTATATTTTGATCATCTATTTCGGCTGTGACTACTCTTATATCACTTAAGCGGACCAGAGTGGCCACTTTCTCCGCTAAAAAATCCAACGAGACTGGTTTGGGTTGGTAGTCCCAAGCTCCCATTCTAAGGCCTAAAATCCGATCAATTTCGCCCACCCGCTCTGTCAAAAATAGCACTGGCAGTTCGGGGTGGATTTTAAGTAAGGCGGCGCATAACTGAAACCCTGCATCAATGTTTTCATCCATGATGATATCAAGAATGACTAAATCAGGTCGCTCTTGTTTTAAGCCCAATTCAGCCTGATCTTTGCCAGCGTAGGCTGTCACACGATAGCCTCGCTGCTCTAGGGCAAACTGATAGTTATCTCGTTGATCCCTATCATCTTCTACAATAACAATGTGCTTAGCCAAATGTGGCTCCTTAACTCTATGAACTCAGTTAACTCAGTTAATGAGTTAACTGTTGCTTAAGCAATTCAAGGGTTTGCTGTAGGGTCTTTTTAGCTTTCTTTTTGGCACCACCAACTTTTTCTTGCAAGGCCCTTAGCACCTGCTCACTCGCAGCTTTAGGATCACTGCTGGATTTAATGGTCTTAACTAAAGCTTCAACTTCTAAGGCAACCTGTTGAGCTTCTTGTTGGACCCTTTGTTTCGCAATGGCGATCGCTTTGGCTTTACCCGCATCCACTTTAGCTTGTTCTGCTTGATTTAGCTCTTTTTTTACTTTAACTCCAGTGGTCTTGGTTTCCACACCACCAACTAAAGACATAATACCCACAGCCGAACGTAAGCGCTGCATAAACGGTTCGCTGTGAGCTCGAGCTTTAGCTGCGCCCTTTTGCAGTTCCGCCTCTATATAGGCAGGGTCTGTCATAATTTCCTCATAGCGCTTGCGCGCAGGCGTTAGGTAGTCGTTTAAATACTCAAATAACTGACCTTTCATGTCCCCCCAACCAATTCCATTTGCATAGGCTTGCCTTACCACAAGCGTTTCTTCAGGGCTGGCAAAGGCGCTATAAATTTCAAACAAAGTGCAGCTGTCTGGGTCTTTGGCTTCTCCCGGTTGCAAGCTATTAGTGGTGATTTGAGAAATAAGCTTTTTGAGTTCATCAGCTGGGGCAAATAACGGAATAATGTTGCCATAACTTTTACTCATTTTACGCCCATCAAGGCCTGATAGAACCTTGGGTTCGCCTTCATCAACCATCGCTTCTGGCAACACAAAGTGCTCACCATAGGTGTGATTAAAGCGCATGGCAATGTCACGACACATTTCGATATGTTGAATTTGATCTTTACCGACAGGAATGTGATGGGCATTGAACATTAAAATGTCAGCCGCCATTAGTATGGGGTAACTGTATAACCCCATACTGATACCCTGATCTAAGTCAGAGTTTAATTGGCGTTGATTCTCGTCTACAGACGCCTTATAGGCGTGAGCCCTATTCATCATGCCTTTACCCGTCATGCAGGTTAAAAACCATGCTAACTGAGGGATTTCAGGGATATCTGATTGTCGATAAAACGTAGCCTTATCAGTGTCGAGACCTAAGGCTAACCATATTGCAGCGATTTCACGCCCAGAACGATGAACTGTTTGTGGATCTTGGCATTTAATGAGTGCATGGTAATCAGCTAAAAAATAAAAACTGTCGGTGTCAATTTGCTGGCTAGCTGCCACTGCGGGTTTAAGTGCGCCTAGGTAATTGCCTAGATGCGGTGTTCCGGTCGTGGTAATGCCTGTGAGCACACGTTGTTTGGCTTGCATTGCTTGGATCTTTTGTGGCGAATTAAGGAGGTATTATACACAGCCCAATACGCCTGTGTTAGCCCTGCACAAGAGATCTGAAAAGTTAGATAACAAAGCTCTGTTTGCCCAAAGCTTCGTTGCTTATTTGCAAACAATTCAAATTGCTTTCAGCTTTTACATCGCCTTGCGCTGCAGCTTTTAAAAGCCAATCAAGGGCATCTAAAGGTGCCGCATCCTCTACTTGGCCTAAAGCATACATGAGCGCAAGGTTATTTTGCGCTTGGCTATGCCCTTTTTATGCCACTATTTGGTACCAGAACTGAGCTCGAACATAACTTTGTTGATATTCATACTGGCAGGCTATTTTGAATTCGTGCCCACCCACTTGGTGCATATTCACTTGATCGTTGATGCTATAACTGGACAGTAATTATGAGTAGACTGGGTGCATAGGTTAACCATTGATAGATTGGTTTAGAGAAACTAATTATTAGGCAATGACAAAACACGGTTAGTGCTAGCTTTAGTAGAGAATTCTTAGTTTTCAAGCCCCTATCCGAAATTAGTTACCTTGGATCCCAAGAGCGTCAAACAAGTCACGTAAACAGTCTCTTAAGCTGATCCATAAACCCAGCAGTAGTTTCTTTTAAACCACCATATGAGTTAGTTTAAAGCCATAATGCTCATTTATTATTGTTTTATTTGGCGAGATTATCGAAGCATTATGGATATCAATAACCAAGCTGCTGCAAACGCCACAAAAGCGCTGTACTAGAGCCGAATAAAGCAACCAAGAGTGACATTATATTGAACCATTACCAAGCACAATTGTTGATCAAAAGTAGATAAAATTGGCTACTTTATCTTTTGGCCTTAAGACTATGTTCCCAAGGCGTCTCGTGCTTCGTTAGTGTGCGTCGCTTTTTGACAAGTGAGTACCATGACCCATGGGTAAAATTTGCTCATTATTTTTACCCATAGGCAATCGAGCACTGTGGGCCATCTACCCTTTCTCCGGGAGCAAGCACACATGAAATCTTCTGCTAAAGTCGTCGTCATAGGCGGTGGTGTTGTAGGCGCAGGTACTTTGTATCATTTAGCCAAAAAAGGTTGGACTGACGTCGTTATGGTTGAGCGTAAGGAACTAACCTCCGGGTCAACATGGCACGCTGCAGGTTTGCTACCTCTTTTTAACATGAGTTACTCTGTCGGCAAGCTGCATCAGTACTCTGTTAACTTTTATCATGAGTTGCAAGCAGAAACAGGTATGAACGTGGGTTTTTCAGTGGTCTCTAATATTCGCCTGGCCAACTGTGAATATCGCATGGATGAATACAAATACTATGCAGGGGTCGCTAAAACTGTTGGAGTAAAAACTAAGTTTCTTACTCCTGAGCAAGTGAAAGAAGTTTGGCCTCTTTGCAACACGGAGGGTTTACTTGGCGCAATTCAACATCCAGATGATGGCTATATACAGCCCGCAGATCTGACTCAAGCCCTTTGTAAGGGAGCCCGTGATATGGGTGCTGAGATCTACCGCTTTACTAAGGTTATGGGGATTGAACAACAAGTCGATCACACTTGGATCGTGAAAACGGATAAAGGCGACATTAGTTGTGAACATGTTGTGTCATGTACTGGCAGTTTTGCTCGTAAAACAGGTGAAATGGTCGGTTTAGATATTCCTGTTATTCCCGTTGAGCATCAGTTTATTGTGACTGAACCCCACCCTGCTATTTTAGAAAGAAAGAAATTAGGTTTGCCTGAGATGGGTGTTTTGCGTGAATCTGATGGCGGCTACTATTTGCGCGAAGAAGCTGGAGGCCTATTATTAGGGCCATACGAAAAAGGAGCACCTTGCGTTTACGTGGATGGTCCCACAGATGACTGTGAATACGAGCTATTTAACGAGGAATTAGATCGTTTAATGCCTCATATCGAATTTTGCATGAATCGTGTACCTGCATTTGCAGAAGTGGGGGTTAAAAAGGTTTATAACGGGGCCATTGCTTATACTCCAGATGGCAATCCCATTGTCGGTCCTGCCCCAGGTCTGAAAAACTTTTGGCTTAACGAAGGCCATTCGTTTGGTATAACTGCTGCAGGTGGTGCTGGCTGGCAATTAGCAGAATGGATGATCGATGGAGAACCCACGGTTGATATGATGGGTGTAGATCCACGTCGTTTTGGGCCCTACGCAACCCGCGGTTACTTGAAGGAAAAGAATGAGGAAGCCTACTCTAACGTATTCACGACACACTACCCAGACGAAGAGCGTGAAGCTGCTCGCCCTCTAAAGACCACACCATGTTATGACCGCATGAAAGCCCTAGGCGCGGTGTTTGGCAGTGTTTATGGGTGGGAACGCCCTAACTGGTTTTTACCCTCCAAAGACTACGCATTGAGTGCTGAGGAGCTAGCCACCGATAAGGTTGATCAAGTGTTATGGAACCAAAACTTTTCCGAACCTCTTGACGGTGGTCCCATTGTCGAAAAAAATTCATTCCGTCGTTCTAATTACCATGAGTTTGTTGGTAACGAGTGTCGACATGTGACTGAAAAAGTAGGCTTATTAGACATGTCTGCTTTTGCCAAAGCAATTGTTAAAGGACCGGGTGCAGAGGCATGGCTAGAGTATATTTTTGCTAACAAAGTGCCAAAAACGATTGGCCGCATTTCCCTTGTGCACATGTTAACGCTCAATGGGGGAGTACGAGCTGAATTTACCGTTTACAAAACGGGCCCGCAGAGTTACTACCTCGTTTCCGCAGGTGCGTTTGAGACCCATGATCACGATTACTTGTTCAAACTTAAACCCACCGATGGTAGTGTTGACGTTCAACGTGTTACCACCAATACAGGTGTGCTTGTATTAGCTGGCCCCCGTTCACGCGAAGTATTGCAAAAGTTAACTGACACAGACTTGGCTAACGACAGCTTCAAATGGTTAACAGGTAAAAAGATCAACGTGGGTTATGCCACCGCTGAAGCCTTGCGAGTTAACTTTGTGGGTGAATTAGGATGGGAACTTCATCATCCTATTGAGATGCAAAACTATATCTTTGATGAAGTGATGAAAGCAGGTGCTGAATTTGACATTAAGCCTTTTGGTATTCGCGCCATGGATAGTATGCGTTTAGAGAAATCTTACCGTCTAATCCCTCGTGAGATGTCTATTGAATACTCAGCGATGGAATCTGCTTTAGATCGTTTTGTTCGACTCGATAAAGAAGGCGATTTCATTGGCAAAAAAGCCTTACAAGCTTGGCAGGAACGGGGGGCTAAAAATGCCTTTGCCACCATCGAAGTTCATGGCGTTACTGATGCAGATGCGCGTGGTTCTGAAGCCATTTACAAAAATGGGGAGGTCGTTGGTCGAGCCACTTCAGGTGGCTATGGCTGGCGTGTTGGCAAGTCTCTCGCCCTCGGCATGGTTGAGCCAGAGTTAGCTATTATTGGAACCGAACTCGAGATTGAAATTCTGGGAGAGATGTACAAGGCAACCGTGGTTGAAGAGTCACCTTTCGACCCGACAAACGTTAAATTGCGTGCTTAATCAGTTGCCGCAATAATAGTCACTGTCATGGGTCAAGTGAGTTAACAAGCCGGCCCTTTAGTTTTTATCCGAAGTAGCGTTGACTTCTTGGTGAGCAGGTTTAAACTTCCTGCTTTCATTAGCGTTAGCAAAAGCTAGCTCTAGAATTTGAATTTATACTTATACTTAATATTTATATTTAAGAGAGATCATGTCCATGAAAGTTTTAGTTGGCATAAAACGTGTGTTAGACCCTCAGGTTAAGGCCCGTGTTAAGGCAGACAAATCAGGTATCGACCTAACGAATGCCAAGATGACCATGAATCCATTTTGTGAAAATGCGGTTGAAGAAGCTATTCGCCTGCGTGAATCTGGTGCCATTGAGGAAGTGGTGGCTCTCTCTATTGGTGCGGCCAAGTCTGAAGAAACCCTCCGTAACGCTCTAGCACTTGGCGCCGATCGTGCTATTTTGGTGCTTACTGAAGAAGTTTTAGAGCCATTGGCTCTTGCTAAGGTGATTAAGGCCATTGTCGAAAAAGAAAATCCCGATTTGGTTTTGGTGGGCAAACAGGCCATTGATGACGAGTGTAACCAAACTGGGCAGATGCTTTCTGCCCTGCTAGATTGGCCACAAGCCACTTTTGCCTCAAAACTAGAACTTGTTGATGGTACGGCTCAAGTGACGCGTGAAGTGGACGCCGGTATCGAAGTTATTAACGTTAATATGCCTGCGGTAATCTCTGCAGACCTGCGCTTAAATGAGCCACGTTATGCGTCTTTACCCAATGTCATGAAAGCCAAGCGTAAGCCACTTGATAAGATCGAACTAGCAGACTTAGGCTTAGACACAGCTAATCGCCTGACCACTCTTGAAGTGATGGAACCGCCTGCCCGAGCAGCGGGGATTATCGTTGAAACAGTGGGTGAATTGGTAGATAAGTTGCGCAACGAAGCCAAGGTTATTTAAGGAGTTGATTATGAGTATTTTAGTGATTGCAGAACATGACAACGCCAACTTGGTTGCTGCCACCCTTCACACTGTGACAGCGGCCCAACAGATCGGTGGTGAGATTGACTTATTGATTGCTGGCCACGGCTGTGAGGCAGCAACACAGGTCGCCTCTCAAATAATGGGGATAAACCGTGTGCTTGTTGCCAATGACGCCAGCCTAGAAGGTCTATTAGCAGAAAACATGGCGAACTTAGTGGTTTCTCTTGCTCAGGATTATACTCACGTTCTCTGCGCTGCCACCACCTTTGGTAAAAATTTCATGCCTCGTGCTGCGGCGTTATTAGATGTCAGTCAAATTTCTGAAATCAGTGAAGTGATCTCGGCTGATACATTTGTGCGCCCCGTTTATGCGGGTAATGCTTTGGCTAAAATACAGTCAAGCGACAGTATCAAGTTAATCACTGTGCGTATTACCAAGTTTGAGGCTGCCGCTGAAAGTGGTGGTTCTGCTCCAATTGAAACGGTAAGTGCCAGCCCTGATTCTGGTCTTTCTCGTTTTATTGGCTTATCGTCTTCAAAAACTGAGCGTGTGGAGCTGACTTCTGCAGCCATCGTCATTTCTGGTGGTCGTGGTATGCAAAATGGTGAAAACTTTCAAATGTTGGAAAGCGTTGCTGACAAACTAGGGGCTGCCGTGGGCGCATCTCGTGCCGCGGTCGATGCTGGTTTTGTGCCCAACGACTACCAAGTAGGCCAAACAGGTAAAGTGATTGCCCCAGACCTATACATTGCAGTTGGCTTGTCGGGTGCCATTCAGCATTTAGCGGGCATGAAGGACTCTAAAACGATCGTTGCCATCAACAAAGATTCTGAAGCGCCTATTTTTCAGGTGGCTGACTACGGTTTAGTAGCTGATTTATTTGAGGCCGTTCCAGCACTTGATGAAGCCTTATCAGACTGACTCAGTCAATTTTTATATAGTGCGGTTAATGCCTCTTATGTAACGGTGATAAGACCCTTAAAAGCCCAGTTTACACTGGGCTTTTATATGCCAATTATTGATGTTCCTTGAGAAACCTCAACAGGGCTTGCCAGGATTTTTCATCGGCAGCGCTGTGGTAATCTCTCGATCCTGGCACTGTAAATGAATGGCGTGCACCCCCATAAACCTCTGCGTCGTGGGAGATTTCAGCGGCTTGCATTTGCTGAAGTACAGAAGCCAAACTGTTCATTCCAGAAACAGGGTCGGCTGATCCGTGGAGTAATAAAACTGGGGCTTTGGTTCGGGTGTAATCCTGGCCTTCTGGCGTCTCCAAACCACCGTGAAAACTAACAAAGCCGTCTATATCCAAGCCCATACGAGCACCTTCCAAGACTGCGGCTCCACCAAAACAGTAACCCATCAAAAATTCTGCCACGTCATCTGCTGAACTTTCAGATGCCGCCGTAACGGCTGCTAAAATTCTTGCCTGAAACTTTTGCCTATCAGCATAAAGAGCACCTGCCTCGCGTTTATAATCCTCAAAGCCTTCTAAGGTGGCATCCACACCAAACAAGTCTAGAGCTACAGCTTCGTAACCTAATGCAGCTAACTTTTCAGCACGCATTATTTCATACTGATTTAAGCCATTCCAATCATGAATAATAAACACTTTACCCAAGGGCTTGCCTTTAGGCTTAGCGATGTGGCCTTTGAAATCTTGAGCTCCCACGGAGTAATGTAAGTCGCTTGCATGCGCTGTAGAAAAAACCATTAATATTGAAATGAAAATGGCCATTAAACTCTTTGTAAAACACTTAACTGTCATTACCACTCTCCCAGCACAGGGCTTATTGTGAACATATGGTCGAGCGAGAAGTCACCCTTTTAAATAGATTACCATATTTTTGTGCTGCAACGTCTAGCCATATTGTCTGCGCCTTATGTAGTTTATTAAAACCTACTAAAACC
>Ga0115000_10002898_pt1 | contig 14546 bp, 2 predicted proteins | sample ArcticOcean_MG_C_6_FD_89690 | JGI IMG/M metagenome (GOLD analysis project Ga0115000, IMG submission 89690) | Marine microbial communities from western Arctic Ocean - ArcticOcean_MG_CB8_128 | ecosystem: Environmental > Aquatic > Marine > Oceanic | place: Arctic Ocean: Canada Basin | collected...
ACCGATATAGAAGCAGCGGCTAATGAGATTGTAAGATTAGTCAATCAAGCAGGTGCTGCAAACGGGCGTAGTAGTCAAAGAAGACCTTCTGACCAATACCCCGGCGAAGGTGAGCGATTTGATATTAACAGGCGCGCAGTTTCAGCAAGTGGAGAAAATACATCTGAACCAAGCGACCCTACATCTGCTCATCATCATGCTGATTTTGCAACCACGGGTAGCACACATGACCCTGCGCCGTTTTGGGATAAGACAGCATTCACATCGTATGATAGAGGTTCTGATATGGGATATATGAGAGCGCATATTGGACGCGTTATAGAAGATGTGAACGGTAACGAAGGTTACACTATTGTTATTCATAGCACCGTTCCGGGTGCAGCAGGTCGAAACTTTTGTGTTTGGTTAGACAATAGCAAAGGACAGACTGAATATAAACCACAGTTCCTCATAGGTCATGGTGGACATTTCCGTAATTTCTATTGCGCGCAACCCGAAATAGCAGGAGAAAACATGCACCCTGCTCCAATGCCTATTGATAAAAATGGAAAACCGTTCGCGCCTATCACCACTTTGCGTGAACATGTTCCTATCGACAAAGCAGATGGTGATATTAAAAACTCGCAAAACATTGGTTATGATTCTAATCTCAATACTAACACCGTCCCTACGGTGAATAGTGAAGACCAATCAACACCTAATAGTGAAGCAACCACAGGTCGTAACTCAAACTCAATCAATATGGAATCTTTTGAGGAAGAAGGTCAAAAATATACCGTAAGAGAAGGATTACAAAAAGGAACAACAGCATCCGCGCGTATCAACTTCGGCGGTATCGTTGCAGCAGGTATTCCCGGTTTCGTTCCTTCTGCTGGTAAATGGGGATTTGCTGAAAATAATTCAGAAACTAATAATCGTTATCTGAAAATATATGGTCAAAACCTTGAAAGTAGCGATGCTCTTTACAAAACTTATTCAGCATATGTGCCAATTGCCGATGTAGGCACAGATAACATAGGTGTTGGGACCGACCTCTATGGATTGAAATTAACGGACCATCTTGGTAAAAATCACATCATTAGATATGTATATTGTGAAGAAGGTCAATCATATGAAAATGTAAATGTGTTTATGCCATCAATCATAGATGAAGAAATTGTCATTCATTTTGACGACCGTGATGTTAGGCAAGGCGGATTCACATTAGGAGATAGAATGTGGGGGGCTGGTGGAAGTGGAACTCCTATCGCGACAAGACACGGAACAAGTCCTAAGAGTTGGAAAGGTAATACATTCAGAGGTGTTCATGCTCCTAACAATGGATATTCTGTAACTGTTAGTAATAAATCTATACTCACAGTTGGAACCATAGCAACATTAGCAGCAGTCACAACGCCCGGTGCTACTTATTCAGCAGGCACTTATAATCTAATAATGCAACCGCGCATAGGTGGAGCAGTAGGCGTGAATGGAACGGTTACTGTTACCGTGTCTGGCGGTGGTGTTAACGCTGTTACCGCGCTGGTAGGTGGAACAGGTTACGCAGTAGGTGATGTTCTCACAATAGATAGTGGTGATTTTAATGCTACTGTCACGGTTGATACATTGACAACTGCTGGTGCAGATTATGCATATATCAATAGTCTTATTCTGAAACAACAGTCAGGGTGTGGAATTGACAATACAGGCATATGGCATAAATTACCTAAACCCGTGGCAAGTTTAGCAAGCGAAGGCAATGATGTATTAGGATGGTTAGGATTTCCCGATAGCGGTTTGCTATGGATGGCTATTGAAAGCGGGGCGCATACAGCAACAAATACTTGCACAGGTCCATCAGGTATCACATTTCATTATACTCATCGCACGCATAATAACAAAGACGGAGAACACGCATTTTATGGATTATCGGGAACATTCGCGAGTAATCTCAGAGGCTATTTAGCAAATGCTACGATGATGGGTCCTGATGCGGCTAATCCAACCTTCACACCTGTTGCGATTAGTCCATATCTAAATCAAACTACTTTAATTACTGATGAATTAATAGCAGCGGCTACTAAGGCCGCTTTCGATTTCGCAGGAGAAGCAGGAGAAGTAATTCCTTTTGATTGTAGTGAAATGTTCGCGCCTGATGGAAGAACTTATGCTGACTGGATGGGTGAAAAAGCGGAAAATGCAATTAAAATTAAAGCCTATAACCCTAAAAAGGAACTTCGCTCTCTTAGTGAATTATTCACCGTTGAAGTGAAACAAGATTGGAGCATATTAGCATCCTCTGTTGAAGAAACACCATCAGCGTCAACGGTATCTGCACCGGGTGCTAATGCTCACATGGGTGGTTTAACGCGAGCAGAAATTAACACAGGAATGAACTTCGATGCAGGGTATTTACCTAATACTATAATGCAAATAACCACTCGATATAGAGGATATAACGCAAATACTGCAACCCCTGTGGTTGTCGATAATAAAAATAATCCTATTGATGTGAGTGAATGGAGAAAACATCTACGCGGTGACATATTCACTATGAATAAAGGTGACCACATCACACCATCATTCCACAATATACCAATTAAAATGAATCATCCAACTGGTAGACCTATCATCAGAGCAACTTCAGGTGGAACTGTTGGTGGCGGTAGTAATTGGGAAGAAGGAGAAGATTACCCAACACATACTCTCACAGGTAGCGGCAGCGGCGCGCGTCATAGCGTGTTAACTGATTGGCGCGGTCCTCGTTTAATTGATTCATTGTCAGACGCGGGTAGTGGTTATTCACCCGGTGACACTTATGCGATTTATGATAATACTTATCGCGTTGGTGCAGGTGCGATTACCAAATATGAATTAGAGAATACTGCTTCCTCGTTAGGGTATGTAGGTTATGGTTCAATGGCTATCGCTCCTGTAATAACAGCCGGAGGAAGTCAGTATATCAATGGATATTACGATATTCAAGCATTGACAGGTAACGGCGTTGGTGGGAAAGTTAATGTTCTTTGCGCATCCCCATATAGTGCTATTGGTTCTGTATCATTCACAGCCGGAACAGACCTTGGTGGGTATGGTTATCAACATGGTGATACGGTTAAAGTTGTTGGTGGGAATAACGACGCTGTGTTGACTATTAGCACACCCGGAACTGGCTCGTCTGTCTCCATTAACACATATTCGTTAGTCTCGGAGGGTTCTGCGGTATCATTAGGTAGTGGTGCTTCTGCGAAAGTCAATGTTGATATAGACAACACAAATGGTAATGTCATAGGTATTCAATCATTAACGGGAGGTTCAGGATATGCTATTGGGCAGCGATTCTTATTACAAGGTATAGGTTCATCAAACGATGTTGTTTTAACAGTTACAGGAGTAAACGCGGGAGTAGGTTCAGGATATGTAGCAAGCACCGATTACGAATTGCGCGTAAGTGGAGTGAAAAAAGGAGTAGCGCGATTTACAGTTGATTCTGCGGGTGCTATAACAGGTATGGACCTACCATTAGTTGAAGATGTTCTGTATGGACTTGCAGCCGGACAAGATTTAGATGTGTTTGACCACACAGGAGCAGGTGGGTCAGGTGGAATAGTTCAAGTTGCAACGACGCAATCCGCTGTTTTTACTGTTAAGATAATTGAAGGGATAGTGAGGAATAGTGAATTGTCATACAGATGGGTAGGTGATGATTTCTTACTTGGTCCAAAAGGGCGATTAAAGTCATTTGGTATTAATCGTCTCGATGCTTCTTATGACCCACTTTATGCATCACACGGTTCAACATTTTCAAATGAATTAGGGTGGGTTACACCGACTAAATTATATCTAACTGATAAACATTCGTTACTCGTTCATCCTGTGGAAGATTATCATGCTTTCTTAGGAGCCGAAACATCAGAAAATATAGAACAAGTGTGGTCGAGAACGATTGTGACATCATGGGCGCGTAGAAGTAATAATGCCACAGACCTTACCACAAAGGGAATAGATGATAAAACGCTAAGATTATACGCAGAAAGATATGCTCAAACACATGAATCATTTTCAGGTAGGAGGTTAAGCGGCAGCACTTACGGAGAACCTCTGACTTACTTTAGAGGCGCGCACGATAGTGTTGACCATAGTGTTCCTCTTTACTTCGGTGGTGGGTTTAGTGGACTGACTATGGATATTAATGATGGTTCACGCGTTGACTACACTTCTCACAATAAGCATCCTTACGCAAGTGGTCCTACCGGATGCGCGGGTATGCAAAACATTGGGGAGAATATGGGTTCATACGCGCTACTTGATACAACTGCTATGATGGCTATGTTCCCCGGCACTATGATGAGTGACCAAATGAGAGGTTCAGCAACACCTCCATTCTTCAATCAAGATGCTCTTTTGTCGTTAGATATGAGTGTAGGGGCGACTGCTCACGCCATACCATCTCGCACTTATACTAATGTAAGAGTCGTCAAACCAACACCTATCGTTTTGCGCTTCGCTCATCCTTATGCTCGTTATACTGACAGCGTTAACAGCGTCGCGTATGTGATATTCGGACCCGGCCAAGCCGCGCCTAAACATTGGAAAGGTGAAAGTCAATCTATGTCCACATCAACAGAACCTTCGGCTAAATGGACTGTCGCCGCGCAACATTATATGACACGAAACGGTTCGACTGTTGATTATCATATCTCTACTGAACATAGTCTCGGTCTGCCAAATGAATTAAGCAATACGATTCTTGATGGTGGAGCAAACGAGTTCTTACCTAAAACTACTGCTTATAATGCGAAAGACATAGCACCTTCGGGAACATTTCCTCATTGGGAAACACCTCTTGGTGCTGCTAATACCAACTTCAACCAAACAGCCGCGAATCATGCTCTGAATGTAAGTAATCATTTCGGTAGCGTCTCAACACTTGATACGGCTGCGAATATCTACGCGCACCCTTATTCTCATTACCAAGCAGCACTTCGTTATACAAGCGCAGGTATCTCACTTGACCCACAAAGGTCTAACAAAATGATTTTTCAACTCGATGGTGGATATGCACCGGGTGGGAATTGGTTCGATGATACGGTGAGAAAGAATCCACCACACCCAACAACAGGTGCTATAATCGCCGCATCTCAAACTGCAACAGTAAACTCTGTTGTAATCACAACCGGGCTTAACGCGACTATGTTCCGTGTTGGGTCGCAACTCGCAACAGATTATGATAAAGATGCGGATGAATCAACACCCCCTACTGATACTTTCTTAATTGATGCTACGCGTTGTCAAAACAGCGAAGAGTTAGGTGCTGTCATTGCGGCAGCGATTAACACATGGCCGGGTGCTGCTAATCTCAAAGCGATAGGTGGTTCATTCTTACCATCATTCCAAGACGCGCAAAGACAAGACCGATATGGATGGGTCAAGATGTTAGCACTCAGCGCGTATGATGCTACAAATGGTATCGTCACTTGTGCAAATCAAATACCTGACACAATGCCTGCAAATGGCTGGATTCGTGTTAGTAACAAACCAAGTGGCACAGATGTATTCTATGGATATTATGCACATAGAACACAAACTCAATTTATTCTTGGTGCGAATTATCGTAGCGGTCTTAATGTATTAGAAGACCCTACTAAAAGCACAGCAGTTGGAGGAGTGGCTCATGGGGTCGCTGTTGTATCAGCATCGAGTTCTTACCAAGTATATGTTTGGTCTAAAACAGGTAATCTAAGATGGGACAATGGATTCCAAGAGGATGCGATAACTCTTCGTTCCACAACTGCTACAAGTGCTACAAGTGCCACAAACAGCGCGTATGACCATTTTGCAGCCACACAGGTGCATTTCTCCGGTGTGGTAGATGCGGTCGATAGAACACGCGCTATCGGTGCTGTTGGATGGCATGGTGAGCGTTATTCATATCTCAACTCTTTGAGCATTGCAGATGGTGGAGCAAAAGTTGCCGCAGGTCTTGGTGCTTGGCTACCCGCTTCTGGATTCAACCCCTACGGACCTTCTCAATCATGCCACACAGTAAATAGTATGAAGTTCACTATCGTTCCCGCGGCTGCTGGTCTTGAACAATCTGCTTATAATATAGTCCCGGTTGTTGATTCTCACCCTGCTGTATCAGGGACTCATCAACGACATTATGTAGCAATATCCTATGAGGGCGATTTACCAATTATCGCTAAAGCCGCGCGTGAAGGTCAAGTAACCTGTGGTGACATGTTGTCACTTAAGTGGAGTGCAGGAACTATGGGTGGAACGGCTATCTCATATCACAACGAACGCTTCAACAACGACCGATATAACGCGGAATCTAATGCAGGGCCACATGTTGAAGCATTATATGATAACCAAATGGCACTTTCTGCATCAGGTGTAACTCAATCGGGTGCTTCTGCGGCTGACGGTAGCACATTATTCCAAATGGAAACTTGCCTATTCCCAACAGGTGATTTATTTCACAATAGTGATTTCAATCCCGGTGTGAGGAATTATTCACAAGGGGGAGATAGTGAAAATCTTTTCGATAACAAACCACTCCTTAGCAGTTCCAAAGGTTATACCTCGTATGGTGACCATCTCGCAGGAGTTTCAGATTACTGGAAAGGTCGGTCCGCAGGTCGTAATTTCTTTACTGAGCATGTTGTTTGGAAGCGAATGGGTGGCGGTAATTTATCGCTACCTGCTCCTAATGCGCGCGGTCTTGGTGCTATACCGTGGCAATATCACAAGGTAGGTAGTGAATATTTGAAGTTCGGAGAAACAATCTACGGTAATACGCGCTTTACTTTTGAAACAACTAACAACGCCATGTTCCCAATAATACAAGCACAAGAATTAGCAACTCCTTCATTAGCCGAACAGTTCCCATACGAGGTTAGAAATGCTCTTGCTATACCTAACGAAGAGACTCAATTCGAGGACATTGCCGTTGTTGATGATACAGGTCAAGAACATACACTTGCAGGTGGTTCACCTCTTGGTGTTGTTATTCGCGATTATAAATTAATCCAAGACCGAGCAACAGAAGGTCTTGCTCCCGCGCTTGCTAATTCAGGCGTTGAACCCAACATGCGTATTCAATTACCTAACCACGATGAAATCCCATCAAACATAATTGTTCGCAGCGGCTTCGACCGTCTTCAAGCATATCAACATGAAACTATGGGTGATGGTGGATTACAGCATCCTGCTCAACCAAGCACTACTGTGACTAACGCATTCTCTAATGATGGCACAATTGCTTATACAGCACCTTATTGGGAGCAAATAGGGTATGAGCATATCGACAATAATCCTAATTTATTCCCTGATAGCGCAAACGCTATACTTGATGAAAACATTCTCAAGACATCATATGAACCTCACGACCGCGCATTGTATTTCCACATTACTAAGATGGGTTATACATACACAGAACGCGAACCGCTTGGTATTGTAGCCAATGTGATGGCACATAATCCATTGACCGCCACTACGATAGGAACAGATTACATCTCAGTATCGGGAGCAATCACAGCATCAATATGGCAACAAAACGCTACACCGGATGGTCGTTGCTTCATTGTAATGAATGGAAGCGTTGCTTCGTTTACAGGAGTAGCGACTTCACCCGATAATAGATTTACAGGAGTTGTATTCACACCCGACTTCGCAGGTGTAGTTGGAGATGTAATCAAACCATCTTACTACATACCTGCGGGGACAACACGACACTTTGCTGCGCGAAGACTACGCGACCACGCAGAAGTAAGTGGTAACAGTCCTGATAAACCTCTCACCAATTGGATGGGTGTTGCATCAGGGGCTACTCCTGCTGCTGCGGTAAGAGCCGCCAACAAACTCACTCCAATGCCTTTACCGCGTATGGGACATCACTATGTAACCCCAACAATGAGCGTAATGCCCGGACATTTAGCCCATCCTGTTTACCAAGTCATAAGCCAAAAGTCATATGCTTGCGCAGGAGCAACAGCGTCGGATGAATATCAAAAAGGATGGGCCAGCGTTGTTGAAAGTCCTGATACTCTTGTATGGTTTTCAGGTGTAACTGCATCTAACCCACCGAGTGATATACATGGTGACGGTTTTACATTAATGACTGAAACTAAAATACGCTTTGACGGATATGGTATTGCGTCGGATGATGATGTTAATGAGACGGGCGGACACAGAATCCGTCTCGAAAAAGGAACGAATTATAACACCGCGTGGCATTTCCCTGACCCTATGGAAGTTGGGGCTTATCAAATAGTGATTCAACCAAATCTATTCAGTCAACAATTAATAGGAAATAATGATAATACTCCATATGATTCAACAGTCGCACCTGTTAATACAGCAGGAGCAGCAGTCACCACTAAGTCTATACTCACAGACCAACAGATTGCAACTGTTGTAGCACTTCAATGGAAGACTGATAGATTTGACCTTATATTATCCGAAGCAACAATGGCTGATGTGCGCGGTTGTGAAATATATCTCAATGAATTGATGTTGGATGTAGACCCATCAACTCGCGAACAATTTACTAATTTACCTTTACTTGGTTTGCATAACCCATTCGGCATTAACGCATCAACATCTGGCGCGTTTACTCGTAGGTCTTTACCATATCATCCTAATATGTTCAAACGCTCGACACCGGGCATACCAGTCACGGTTCCGTGGTGGGCTGTTGCTTATGACCAAGCCACCGTATTCGCTGGTAACAAATGGATGCAGACCTCATATTACCATCCTGACGATTACTATCTCTTCTGTCGTTCAACCCTTGGTGGTGTCGGGTGTCAATTAACAATGACTGGCTACCCTTCTCATTATCTTGATGTATATACCGAATATCTTGCATCACTAACACCGACATGCACAATCATGAGTCTTGATGCGACTGGTGGCGCGGGAGCATACAAGATTTACACAACCAACAATGCGTTATTCCCGCTTGCAGGATTAGATTACAGGCAACACAAATTAGCCATCGAAGGAACAGATGGTGTTATTCATTACTTCTCTTATACAGATAGAGGATATAGTAGTAATGATGCAGCCGGTTCTAACACTACTGTTTTTACTTTGAGTGGAACACCAAGCGCGTTTTCGTGGGGTAAATTAACATCGGGACAAACAGTTCGTTTGACTGGACCAAGCGCAACTCTTCTCGCGGGAGAAGTATATACTGACTCACGAAAAAGCGTCGCTACGCGTAATTTACCTCAGTTACTTACAGGAACGCGCGATACTAACTCATCTAATCCGCCTGACGCATATCTATGTTTATGGCATTACAATCTTGGTCGCCCTATGACTTGGTTCTCCGATTCAAGAACTAACATGGGAGATGCTGCTGCTGATGAAGCACCTTACAATCACTTACCTGAACACTTTGAAACGGTTCATTACCACAACTTCGTGTATGCTATGAGTGACGGCCCATTCAAGTTCCGTATGCGCGGATGGGGAGGTCCGGGTGAAGGTTTGGTTAATGATTGGAACACAGCAAACTATCCTCACCAAGCAGGTGTTGATGCTATGTCTTCTCCGCGTCAATACCATTACGGTTCATTTTGGCCGGGCGGTCACCGCTTTGGTGCGCAGATGAGTGACTTGACTCTATACGGCACAGCGTCTGTTGGATGGGGTGCTAAGGATGGAACTATTCAATATGATACCGGAACAAGCGCACTTGCTGACAAAGGATTACAAATTGCAGAGACAGCACCCACAGGAATTACAGATAGTATAACCAGCATACCTACAAAACGACGCGTTGGTATGGGTTATCGCGTATCAGTTCGTCAACCTTACAATCGTCCGCGTTGGGCTATCAAGAGTGGACAAGGATTGCGCGACCCTTACGCGGCTTATCATTACAACATTGATGGGCCATTTGTTTCTAATGAAACGGTGACGAGTTATGACTTTACAGAAAAAAATACAGGAACCCATACGCGCGACGCAACAGAGAAATCATCTTCTTATACCGGAATACTTGAGAGACATACTAACGCGTCTGCGCTTATTGGTAGTGACCTCAAAGGACAGCAAGTTCGTTACAGTCATGGTCGTCGCATGACAAAATCTTACGGTTGTGCTGTTCGTAACATTATCAATCCTACAACAGCATTTAGATTATTCCACGCTGACACACCTGCGGGGCTTGAAGGGAGTGATGTGAGTAGCCAAAGAGTGAGCCTCGCACTTGCCCAAGCACACTACATGGTCGATTGGTGGGGTAATACTACGGGTGAAGAGGTTCGTAGATTACCTGTTCGCGGGTTTGGTGTTCGACCTTCATGGGACCCTGAAGACGCGTATAACAGAACTGATAGAACTAAATCCGCAGAACCAATGATAGCACAGCGCGGCACTACCGTTGGTGCGGCTTTAGCGATTGTGGACTTCTATGACCCCGCAACAGCAAAACGCGTTGGTGATAGAGGGGACGGGCGTGGTGTTCGATGGCCTACTGTGTTCAACGAGGATTTACTACAATCAGTTGATACGAATATACAATTATCCGGTATGGTGTTATCACATCATACCGCCGAACCACCATTCACAACAGGGTATGTCAGACCTCTTAATATCGCTTTACAGAATTATGAAGTAGCACCCGGTATTAGTAGCAGATTAGATATTGCAGGGGATGAAGGATTATTGAAACCTGCTGCTATGGTTGGTTCTAATACATCATCAATAGAAAGTAGTTTCTTACCTGCTAATCAATCAATACAAGAGCCTGTATCAAGAGATGCACCAAGAATAGGAATAGACGCAGAAGTAATTGGAGAGACTGAAAAGACCTATGCTATCATAGGGACTGAGGCACTTAGTCTTCATACTGACCGCGCGGTGGGACAAAGATTCATCTTAGAAGGTGGAATAAATACATCAGATAAATCACTTAGCGATTATGATTTAACAGCATTAGATTTACGAACCACCAAACAAGTGATGAGGTTCGGTCATACGCATGGAGTTCCTGTGATGGGAGGGACTTTCATTCTCGAAGTATCGTCCTACATAACTCCATTTAGTGATTTAGGATGGGGACGAAGTGGGACAGGTGTTTCCAGTAATCCATACCAAACAACAGGCAACGCTCCTCTATCTGTGGCTACTGCTAAGGACAAATCAATTAAGTTCCTCGTCAGACCAGTTCGTGTTCTTGACCATAAACATGTAGAGATGTTCCGTATTGCTAAGAATGAATATTTATCATCAACAGCAGCAGGTCGTTATGGTTTGTTCGTCTATGATACTCCAAGCGCGAGAGCAGCAGAAGGAACTTCTACTTACTTGAAGAATACTAATCCTTCACCCACAAACACACCTTACGCACCAGCATACATATTTGACGCGAGTAGCAAATATGAGCCTATCAGCAAAGGTCCGAAAATACCCGGTAGTAAATCCATAACTTTCGTTAGTGACGACATAAGACAAGTGGTAGCGCGCATGATTGTAAGCACCAACACATTACAACACTATCGTGGTGATGCAAGTCGTAAGCAATCAACAAGCACATCAGATGAAAAGTTTGTTAGACATAATTTCTCAGTTCAACCACGCTTTACTCAATCTTTATATGCAGGATTTAATCAAAACAAAACAACACACACTCAAGGTGATAGAACCGATAATAGTTTACTGAGTTGATATTATGACCTATTCTATACCAGCACCAACAAACGCAACTTATGTTGCGCGCAGTAAAGGAAGAAGTGACACCATTCACGCAGTCATTGGTTCTCTCATCGAAGAACCTAAGTTTGTTGACAACGCTATACATCACGCGATTTATGAAACATCGTCTGTGGGAGATACAACTTCAAAAAACATTAAAATCAAAAAACCAGTATCGTCGGATTTCATAATGACTCATGAAAGGAGATACCGATACGCGGAAGAGGACTCAGCGTTGCGTCTTAGTCATACAAATAGAAACAGTATGCCTTTTTTTAATGGACAATTGTTAAACAATAATGCAACAATCGCACCTCTCTTATTCGATGCTGATACTCACGCGTTGCGATTAAAAACGGATAGGATAATCAATACTGAGTTTGGGACGCGTATAATACTCACTAATATGAGAGGGAAAGGTTTAGAAGAATACGGCATGGGTGACACAACTCATTTTCGTATAGGTCAAATAATGAGTGTTGGGTTGAGAACAACCGACCTTATCCAAAAACTTTTCAAAGACTCTCTGCATGGGTTAAACAGCGTCACTCTTTCATTACCAATCAAACCAAGTAACGCTTCTGCTACTTCTGTTAATTCTAAACACAGTAAGACATTTCTCGCAAAGGATTTCTATTCATCATCAATACCTTCCGCAGTTCGCGCGGTAGCAAGGCATGACCATTACTCATTATATCATGACAGATTTGGTAATTTCATTTATGCGCCTAAGATGTTCAAAGTAGTGGATAGGGAAATAGGTCAAAAGAGAGGAGCAGGTGGTATAACTTCCGACCCTATCACAGAAGCGGCTAATCGCATCATGTTAGAAGGTAAGTCTCAAGCAGTAAATGATACGATTGAAATCATAATTAATGATGTGGAAATGCAAAAGAAGGAAGGAGTTATTCGTCAAATGAGAGTTAGCGATAACACAGTAAGTAACAAGATGGCAGCAAGGAAAACTGCTAATCAGTATCTTCGTTTGAATCGTAAGGCTCAGGGTGTTATCAAGTCTGAACAACATGCGCGCTCTTGGGATTTACAACCCGGAGAGGTTGTGAAATACGATGCACCTTCAAGTGGTATCGCTGTCAATAAAGCCATTATTGAACTGACACATGAATCAACTGGTGAATCTTCATTCCAACTCGCGTCTTATGAAAGCGGTCTTGAAGGTGTGATTAACGCTTTTGCTGATGATAAAGATATGTCCCAAGATGATAAGGGTATTGATAGAACTAAACAAATAACTACTTTGGAGAAATCAGGTATCGGGCGCACGCAATTCAGAGTAAGAATGGCTATGGTAACTCGAACACTTAGTGTCAACACTCCACGCCTCACAGCAGACGCTACAATCACACACACTAATGCCAGTCCTGACATACACGCAGGATTCATTGTCGGCCATCGTCATGCTGACATGACAGGCGCGAGCCGCGGAGCAATTGGTAGTGGGTATTCTAAGAGAATCACAAGCGCGAGTTCTTTCACCAGCACCACCATCACCGTCGCGACTGATGCTACTGACGGCTTTCCAACTGCGGGTAATTTAACTCTCATATACATTAACCGTGGTAGCCTTGTAACAAGCGGCGTTGGAGGGTATCAGTCCGGTGGAAGCCTCACTTACAGCGTTGCAACAGTCGCATACACGGGTAAATCACCCACAACATTCACAGGTGTAACCATCTTAGCCCCAAATGGCGGAACCATACCGGCAAATATTAGTGAAATTAAATTACTACGACCACGCGGGCATGAAGTAAGGACAACTAAAACCCTGAAGAAAATGAGGACGATATAATGCCAATCTTGAACGCTGTGAAAAGACGATTGATTGAAACTCTCGCAGGTCTTGTTAACGAGTTACATATTGGCAGCGATGGAACGGTTGCATCATCTGAAGATGGTGGTGTGAGAACACTTGCGCGCATCAGCCCAACGGTTACTATTATTGATGATAATAGCATCTTAGTGGAAGGCTCATTCAACACATCGCATGTTTACACAACTCCTATCAAAGAGATTTATCTTCAATACAAAGACCCTGCAACAAGTGAGTTCGTTCCTATATATCGAGCAGATATTCAACCTTTCACAAAGAACGCACAGAATGAAGTGCGCTTCTCATTTATTTTGGAGTTGGATTAGAATGACAGACATACTATCGGGACACACAGCCGCTGCGAACACACTTGGTCAAGATGGATTGAGAGACGGAGACGCTCTTTCGTCCGCGTCTTTGACAAACATGCTTCAAGGAATACACGGAAATGGAATCGTGCGTTTAGAAGATGGCGCGTTTGGTTCTCTTCGTAACGCGGTCAATGGACAACCCGGCGCGATGATAAAACATGGCGATGTGTGGAAATTAACAATCAATGGTGGATATGTTGTTCTTGATGGAGTGATGTATGAGTTTGCAGGTGGACCGGGTTCAACAGCGACAGTTCTTGAATTAGGAAACACGGGTCACGGGTCAGGTGGTGTAGCATTAACCGCCGCGGGTGAAGAAGCATTGTATGTAATTTATGCAGCGTCGGCTGGTGGCCTTGCCAATGTTCACTATGAAGGCGGAAGCCCCGTCAATACAACAAATGGTCTTTATCCTACAATTCCTTCACAATTTCTTACAGATTACGACACAGTTAATGCTCAAACTAACATGAAAGCGGTAGTTCTTGCCATCGTGCGTGTGAAATACAAGGCTTCAGCAGGAGGCACGCACTCTATTGACATTCAAGAGATAAACGACAAGCGCGTATTCTTGCCCTCTTCTGTGAGATACATGGCTCCCTTGTCTTCAGGTGCGCTCGCAAGTAATGCGGTTGCTACAACTGCGGCTCATGGAA
>Ga0115000_10002900_pt1 | contig 14531 bp, 13 predicted proteins | sample ArcticOcean_MG_C_6_FD_89690 | JGI IMG/M metagenome (GOLD analysis project Ga0115000, IMG submission 89690) | Marine microbial communities from western Arctic Ocean - ArcticOcean_MG_CB8_128 | ecosystem: Environmental > Aquatic > Marine > Oceanic | place: Arctic Ocean: Canada Basin | collected...
CCACAATTAAATATTCTAATAAAGGTGTTCAATGATATTTATAAGGCGGGTGAAAGTGAGGCATCTTCTCGTTTCGTGATATGTACTTATCCTCATGATAATGGAGTTACATCGCTTGTTTCTCAGCACTGTGATCTTCGACTTATTTGGGGCGGGGATGACACTGTAAGTAATATAGGAGTATTACCGTTGAAGCCCACTGCTACCCAACTTAAATTTCCAAACAGAACATCTTTTTCGGCTATTAAGTTGGACGCAATTGAAAGCCTTTCAAATGAAGATCTGAAAAAGTTAGTGAACTTATTTTATAATGATATCAAATTGTTTGGTCAACAGGCCTGCTCCTCGCCAATAGCAATTTATTTTATAGGCTTGCAGTCTAAACAGGCTCAAATTGATAGATTTTGGAAATTTTTTATATCAGCAGCTCAACTTCACAATATTGAGCCTTCAAAGGTTATGGATCGACTTGTTTCTGCATCTAGTATGGCTGTTTCTGGAGTAGTTGATGGAAATCGATCTTCATTTGAATCAACTCATGTAGTTGTTTTAGATGGGATTTTGGAATCCAAAACAAAATTTAGGGTAAATCATTTTGGAGAAGGTTTGTTGGTCCAGTATAAACTTTTATCATTAGCTGATCTTGCAGACCATATTGATGCTCAAGATCAAACGTTATCAACCTTTGGTTTTACTAAAGATGAAATTGAGACATTCGTAAAGCATTTATCTAACAGAGGGATTGATAGAATAGTGCCTATTGGACAAGCGTTAGATTTCAGTCATATTTGGGATGGTAATGATTTAATTGACTCTATGTCTAGGAAGATTGAAGTATCGAAAATAAAGTAGAACTAATTTTTATAATTGAGGCCTTCCTTGCATTAATATTACCTGGGATTATTTTTAGCTATTTATAGGGTAATATAGATATTTCATAAAAATAGCACCGAAGATGGTAATGATTTTATTGAGGCTTCATTATGAGCAATAGTGATAAAAATATGAAAAAAAAATTAATCTTGGTGGGAGGTGGAGGTTTCTTTTTAGAGGTAATTGAGTATATCTCAGATTCCAATGACGCTTATGTTTTTGGATATTTAGCAACTGAGAAAAGTAGCAATGTCCATAATGTAAATTATTTAGGCGATGTTAGTCAAGCAGAAAAATATAAGGATTGTTATTTTTTAATTACAATAGGGAATGCCCAGTCAAGAAGTAGGATTTATAACTCTCTTAAGGGAAGGCATAAGTTCTATAGTTTTATTGACTCAAGAGCCATAGTTTCTCCAAGTGCTGTAATTGGTGAAGGGTCAGTTATTTGTCCTAATGTCATATTAAATGCTCAATGTACACTTGAGCCTAATGTAGTAATTAATGTGAATGCAAGTGTAGGTCATGAAGCTTATATAGGGGAATCATCTGTTTTATCACCATATGCTGCTCTTAATGGCTCATCTAAAATTGGAAAAATGTGTTTTTTAGGCACAAGGGCGACAGTCTTTCCTGGAAAGAGTTTAGGAGACTCGTGTATTGTCGATACACATAGCTTTGTTAAGTGTGATGTTCCAGAAAAAAGTATTGTTGCGACGAAATATGAATATCTAGTCTTAAAAAATCGGCTAATGAGGTAAGTTATGAGTTTAGATGGAAAAATTGCATTAGTAACTGGAGCGTGTAAAGGTATTGGTTTACAAATTGCGCATGATTTGGCAAAAAATGGTGCATTGGTCTACATAAATGGTCGAGATGAAGCAAGTGTGAATGAAGTTGTTACTAAGTTTCGTAATAAAGATCTAAAAGCTAGACCTTTTGTCTGTGATGTTTCAAACTATGAGAGTGTTAAAATTGCTTTTAGATTGTATGCAAAAGAAGGTAAAAAACTTGACATATTAGTTAATAATGCTGGTATTTTGGATGATGCATTGATAGGAATGTTGTCATTAAAACAAATTGAGAAAACGTTTAGTACTAATACATATTCAGTTTTATTTTTATCACAGTATGCATCCCGCTTCATGGCTAGAAATAATTTTGGTTCGATCATTAATATAAGTTCAATTATTGGTACAAATGGGAATATAGGCCAATCAGTTTACGGTGGCTCTAAAGCCGCTATTATTGGCATTACTAAGAGTCTGGCAAAAGAATTGGCTATTAGTAATATAAGAGTTAATGCTGTTGCTCCAGGTTTTATAGATACTGATATGGCTAGATCAGTTCCTAGCGCTATATTTCAAGAGAGAATTAATTCGATTGCAATGAAGAGAATTGGATTACCTTCTGACATCTCTAATGTAGTTGTTTTTTTAGCATCTGATCTATCTTCATATGTAACTGGACAGGTCGTAGGTGTAGATGGTGGAATGTTAATATAGAAGATCGTTTTAGCTTTTTTTCTCCCTAATCATTCTAATCTTTACTGAAAGGGCTTTGGATAAGATATAAAATATTACAGGTCACAATGAGAAAGCTTAAACTCAGAGTAAAGTTAACTGGATACCCAAGAAAATATTTGAGATTGGTTTATGAAAGATGGCTAGGTGTTATTTAGAGAATTCAGCATGGTGTGAGCGAGTATTTTCTGACACTTTTTAGTGAGAACGAATTGCAGTTAAACAATGAGCTCGAGTTATAAGGGAATTATTTTAGCCGGTGGCTCTGGAACTAGAATGCATCCGATTACAAAGGGCGTTTCTAAACAGCTATTGCCTATTTATGATAAGCCAATGATTTATTATCCTATCTCTGTGCTAATGCTTGCAGGTATTCAAGAGATATTGATTATCTCAACTCCTGATGATATTGGCAGTTATGAGCGTTTATTAGGCGATGGTTCGGATTTTGGTATTTCAATTGACTATGCTATTCAGCCAAGTCCTGATGGACTTGCTCAAGCTTTTATAATAGGCGAAGAGTTTATTGGAGATAGTAACGTTGCGCTAGTGCTTGGCGATAATATTTTTTATGGACAGCATTTCTCTGACAATTTGAATAGGGCATCTTCAAGGCAGCAAGGTGCAACTATATTTGGTTATCAGGTTAAAGACCCAGAGCGTTTTGGAGTAGTTGAATTTGATAGCAGTGGTAATGTGTTGACTTTAGAAGAGAAACCTATTGATCCAAAGTCAAACTATGCAGTTACGGGCCTTTATTTTTATGATAATGATGTTATTGTTATTGCTAAGTCAATTAAACCTTCTTTACGAGGTGAGTTAGAAATTACTGATATAAATAATGCCTACAAAGCTAGAGGTGATCTTATGGTAGAGTTGCTTGGTCGTGGTTTTGCATGGTTGGATACAGGTACTCATGATTCTTTAATGGAGGCTGGTCAATTTGTACAAACTGTTGAAAACCGCCAAGGCCTAAAGGTGGCGTGTTTAGAAGAAATAGCTTTCCATAAAGGATGGCTATCTAAAGAATTACTTTTAAAACAGGCTGACCTACTAAAAAAAACAAGCTATGGAGAGTATTTAGCTAAAGTTGTAGGCGGTTATAGGTGAACATTGTTAAGACAAGCCTAAATGACTGTGTAATAATTGCACCGAAGGTCTTTGCAGATGATCGTGGTTTTTTCATGGAGACATTCCACGCGTCCAGATATGCAGATTTAACGGGAATTTCTCTGCCATTTGTCCAAGATAATCATTCGCACTCCTTAAGGGGTGTTTTGCGTGGACTTCATTTTCAGAAAAAAAAACCTCAGGGTAAGTTAGTCAGAGTTGTCAAAGGTGAGATTTATGATGTTGCTGTTGATATTCGAAAGGATTCAAGTACCTTTGGACAATGGGAAGGTGTTATTCTATCTGAAAAAAATAAGAAGCAATTTTGGGTTCCACCAGGATTTGCGCATGGCTTTTTAGTGCTTTCTGATGTCGCTGATTTTGAGTATAAGTGTACTGATTATTATGACCCTTCGGATGAGGGTAGTATTTTGTGGAATGATCCTGATTTAAATATTGACTGGCCAATGAAAAATCCTGTTTTGTCTGATAAAGATAAAAATGCTAATAAATTAGTTAACCTAGAAGTATGAGGGTACTCGTTTTAGGAAGTAAAGGTCAGCTTGGCCTTTGTCTGTATGATCAATTGATTAAGACTGATTACGAAGTCACTTATGTATCACGGGCTGATATTGATGTAGGCGATCTACTTTCTTTAAACGAAAAAATTTTATCAATTAAGCCAGATGTGGTAATTAATGCTAGTGCTTATACAGCAGTTGATAAAGCGGAGAATGACAGGAAAATGGTTGATTTAATTAATCATCTTGCAGTTGATAATTTAGCCAATGCCTGCAAAAATCTTGGTTCTTGGCTTATTCATGTTTCTACTGACTATGTATTTGATGGGACAGCTATAAAGCCCTATAGCGAAGATGATCAAGTTAATCCTCAGACTGAATATGGTGAATCAAAACTTAATGGTGAATTAGCTATTAAACGGTCTGGTTGCAATCACATCATTATAAGAACTGCATGGGTGTTTAGTGAGTATGGCTATAATTTTTTAACAACAATGCTACGTTTGGGGGCTAATCGTGACGAATTAAATATTGTGGGAGATCAGGTTGGTTGTCCCACCTATGCTCAGGATATAGCGAAAGCGATTGTTTCTATATTACCTAGTTTGGATTCAAAAATATCAGCTTCAGGAGTGTTTCACTATTGTGGGGATCAATCCTGCTCATGGTATGAGTTTGCCCAAGCTATTTTTGTAGAAGCTGAAGCTTGTGGATTAAAAATACCTAATCGTATTAATTCCATTGAAACATCAGAATATGTCACATCCGCTATTCGCCCAGCTTATTCTGTATTAGACTGTTCAAAAATTGATAATACATTTGGGATTGCTCCCTCTAATTGGAGATATGGAGTCAAATACGTGTTGAAAAAAATGATAAATGATGGTTTGATACACTCAACTTCTTAAGCACTTCATAGTGGTCAAATCGGTTTAAGGACATGCTTTAAGTATTATTTTTTAAAAGAGTTCGCCTTGCTCCAATAAATCTGCTGTTTTGCAAAGCCTAAATGAGTTGTCATTAAGAAGTTGTTCGTTTAAAGTTATATATATATATATATATGCTTTTATAATATTTTTTAAGATGGTATTGTCGATTGTGGAGTTTAGATCATTTCATATATGCTAATTATTTAGTTAAAAGTTTTGTGTAGACAAATATTAAGGCTTTGAAACGTATTTTTTTTTACCTAATAAATGAGGTAGAATGTCTGGAGAGTCTGGTGGAGCAATAAAAGTAATGGTTATGTCAGAATGATAAATGAATTATATTAAAAGAGTCTTTTTAAGGATTACCAGTTATTATTTGGCACAATACACAACTGTTATTCAATTGATAAAGGTGGGTTTAATATCAAACTGACCTTGAATTATTTGGTTACCAAAGTAGTGGAGATTTAATAGTGAATTATGGTGCATTTATTTATGAAAAAGAGGTTTTAAGCCAATCTGAGTTAATAGAGGTTGAAAAGCTTGCTTTAGAAGTATCTGATCAGCGAGATTCTTTGCATGCATCAGGTAAATATGCAAGCCTAAATTGGTATAAATATAGTCTTGATCCTGATCTAGAGTTTATTAAAAAGATATTAAAAAGCATTGGTACTAATAAGGCTGAGCTTATTGATTTTTATTATTTGGATCCAGGAGCCATACTTCATCCACATAGAGATTTGACAGGTGCTAGCCTTAATAATAGGATCAGATTTCATGTGCCGGTTATCACCAATTCAAAAGTTAACTTTGAGGTTAGCTATGAAAAAATGGATATGAAACCTGGGGATCTTTGGTGTTTGGATACGTCATATTTACATTCTGTTCGTAATGATGGGGTTGAGTCTAGAGTCCATATTGTTATCGAATGTTATATGAATGATCAAATTAAAAAACATATGCCTAATAATTTTAAAAGCAAATTACACTCAGCTTATTTTGTTTTTGTTATGGTATGGTCACTTTTTAAATCTTTTGTAATTAATATATTTACAAATCCTAAATATCTTTACATCCAAATCAGAATGGTTATCAGATTTATAAAATGGCGATTTTTTGGGCTTAAGTGAATATTGTTAAATCCTTATTGTGTTGATCTAGAGTTTTTGAGCAAAAATACCCCGAGGATAGACTTGACTTCATTAAATTGGAGATCCCGTTAATAAAATAGGACATCTATGAGAAATGGCTTCATATTATGCAGCCTTTTTTTAGTCTGACACAACCTGCTAGATCATAGCCTTAACTATAACAACCTAAGATACTTGTGTTTCAAATATAATTATTAGAAAGGATGAGGTAGTATTTTTAAATCAAAACCAAACTCTCTGCCAAGTATGATTTTTTTTGTAAATTTGAATTCAATTAGCCAAATTGATAGTAGTTCTATTGTGAATTAGTTGTTAAAAATTAAGCTCTTTGTGGGCCGCTTTTATTTTATAATTACCAAGAGATATGCAATTACAGTATCTCCATTTTATTTAATGTGATTTAGCTAATATTTTATGCATATTGAGTTCTTTCCAATTTTTATTGCTTCATTAGCTACTTTTTTTGCGATAGTTATCCTCAGACCTTTTGCAGTAAGTGTTGGTCTTACAGATAACCCTAGTGAGCGAAAATTACATGTTGGCTCTGTGCCACTTATTGGCGGAATAGCGATGTTTTTTGGTGTAGTTATAAGCATCTTAATATTGAAATCTGACACTTCTTATTTTAATTATTTTTTACTGTCATCATTAATTCTAGTAAGTATTGGAGTTTGGGATGATCATCGTGATATCTCTGTCTCATTTCGTCTTTTATGTCAATTTTTAGTTGCAATAATCATTGTTTCAGCAGATGGTTTAAGTATTATATCGCTTGGAAATTTATTTGGAAATGGTGAATTTTTTCTTAATGGTTGGGCTTACTTTATTACTGTATTTGCAATAATTGCAGGAATAAATGCAGTGAATATGGCTGATGGGATTGATGGCCTTGCTGCAGGAAATAGTCTAATTACTTTTACTGCTGTTTTGATTCTTTCTATTGGAAGCTTGTTTCAAGAGGCCTTATGGGTTTCGATACTATTTTGTTCAGTTCTACCAGTATTTTTGATTCATAATCTTTGTCTTGGAGTGTCTAAAGACAAGCGAATTTTTATGGGAGACGCTGGTAGTATGTTTATTGGGATAGGTATTGTCTGGGTATTATTAGTTTTATCTCAGGGAGAGAATCAAATATTTAATCCAGTAACTGCATTGTGGTTATTTTCCGCTCCAATTATTGATATGACTGCATCTGTTATTCGCAGGATAATGGATGGAAAATCACCTTTTCACCCGGATACATTACACACACATCACTTACTTCTGGATTTAGGTATTGGTAAGAATAGTGTGCTTCTATTAGTGCTATTATTTTCTCTTTTAATGGCAATATTTGGAATTTTAGGTGAGATATATGGAGTGCCTGAGTGGGTGATGTTTTATGCATTTATAATAATCTTTATAATCTATATGTTTTTGTATAGATTAGCTATTATAAAAATTAATAATAATGCTAAATTAGGTAATTAACATTATATATAAATTCTACAAATATTTTTTTGATGGAATTATTAGATTATGTGAATTAAGTCGACTCTTTAATTAAATGATTCCTTCTTTCTTAGCAAGGAAGTTGGTTGCCTCTATAAAGCCTTTGATGCTTCCACAATCAAAACGCTTGCCTTTGAATTTGTAGGCAATAACTTTTCCTTGTTTCGCTTGAATATTTAGAGCATCGGTGATTTGAATCTCTCCGTTGTTGTCCGGTTTGATATTCTTTAGAATACTAAAAATATCAGGCGTGAGAATATAGCGGCCAATAATTGCCATATTACTTGGTGCATTCTTTTCGTCTGGTTTTTCAATCATCTCTGTAACTTGATACTTATTATTTGAATTATCAACTAGATTACCAGCAATAATGCCATATTTATTGGTTTGGTCCATTGGCACTTCTTCAATAGCTACAACTGAGCATTTATATTGGTCATATATTTCAATCAACTGTGAAATAACTCCTTTGTCATCGCAATCGCAAAGGTCATCTGCCAAAACTACAGCAAAAGGCTCATTCCCAATAAGAGGCTCACCAGTAAGGATGGCGTGACCTAGCCCGAGCATTTGTTTCTGACGAACATAGGTGAAGGTTGATTTTTTAATTATCTCCTTGATTTCCTTTAGATAGTGATTTTTTGAAGTTCCACGTAATTGCATTTCAATCTCAAATGAATTGTCAAAGTGATCTTCAATCGCTCTCTTGCCTCTACCTGTAATAATTGCCATGTTGGTTATGTCAGCAGACAGTGCCTCTTCCACTCCATATTGCAATAAAGGTTTAGTTAGTATTGGAAGCATTTCTTTGGGGACTGCTTTGGTGGCAGGAAGAAAACGTGTTCCATAGCCAGCTGCAGGGAAAAGACATTTTTTAATCATTTGTTGCTACTTTTTATTTCAATAAGGATGTTATACAAGACAAAACATTATGCAGTTAAGGGCACTGATATAAATTTCATAACCTATTAGACAAATAAATAAAAAGACCAAAAGACGACAAATATAAGAACTTATTCAATGGCAACTTGGTCTAATTGAGGACATACTTGTTGATAGTGTCGATCCGTAAACATTTTCCTTTCATTATCCTTATAAATTAACGCATCATTCACATAATGCTAGTTATTTTTAGTTCAAGATGTTTTGATCTTCTTCATCGAAATTTATTGATGAGGTTATGAATATCTTTAAATCATTTTAATTTTCTGAATTTTGATAATACTTCAGTAGTAAAACTTTCATGAAAGGTGATTATTAAACTATTGAAATTTTTACAAGAGAAGGGTGGGGTCGAATGTTTCTTAATTTTTTTTAAAATTTAAGTATTTAACAGCAAGTAAACCAAGTATTTACTGACCAGAGATTTTCAGAACCACAATCAATTATTATAACTTTTTTATTTTTGCTCACCTAACTGTGAATTTTGGCTTCCAATAACCATCTATTTTTTTGAATAGATCTTCATTAACCCAAGAATCAATTACATCATTGAACTCTTGCAATGTCATTTGGTAATAAGTTAAGTACAATTCAATGAATTCTTCAGGATAATGACCATCATATAATTTAACAAGATTTACTGCTTGCTCTCTATCCATTGCCCCTCTTCTGATTTCTATGCAAGCGTCTTGATTTGCCCTTCCAAATCCAAGTTTCAAATACATCATATATGTATGAAGTGCATACAAAGCCTGGTCATTTTGAGAATAATTAGTAAAAGTTCCAGCGTTAGTTTCTTTTGCCTCTTGAAGGCCACACTTTTCTTTAGCTACTAAATAATTTTTATATGGATCCCAGTTCTCAAAATAAGACCAGTGAGTAATATCTATTGGATTACTAGCTAATGCTTCATCATTAGGAAATCTAAAGAAATAAAGATCAGATTCAGTTAAATTTGAAGCATCTAAAACTTTTTGAAAGCCACCTTCAAGATATATTTTCTTCATATAATCAACATCATATATTGGGGTGCTATTGGTTTCCTCAGAGCCTCCATACTCAACTTCGCCATCCTCACCATAAAATATTAAACCAACACCAAGTTGCGAAGCCATTTTTACAACAGCTGCTTGTATTGAAATAAGCCAGCCAAAATATGGAAAACCCATCTCAATAAAGCCTTGTTTATTAAGAACTCGCATAGATTCGCTGGCAGGATTTACTGAAATATGGTTATAACCACTAGCTACAAAAGCTTTAAGATTTTTTTCTCCTAGATCAAGAGCTAATGCCGGTGTAATAGTTAATGCAATAGGATTCATTCCATATTCATGCTTAAGTTTATAAGCCACATAAGAACCATCTTTACCTCCGCTAACTGGAACCATGCAATCAATACCTCCAGATTTAGACCTATGCTTATCTAAAAGATCTGTTAACTGTTTTTCACGATATTGCCAATCAATTGACTTCTTCTTCTCCATCCATCTACAAGCATTACAAAAACCTCTGTTATCAAAAGTTATTCTAGGGCGTGTAGACATAGAAAGACAATTTAAGCACCACTTTAAATCATCGGTATTTGCTTTAAATTTTTTTTTTCTGATAGTCATATAAATCAATTAATAAATGTTTAATTACATAATGTGAATTTTAACTTGGTAGCGTTAATAATTAACCTTTTTTTCGGTATTTTGTAAATAAAGAATAGGCTGTTAATGACGAATTTGTGCTTTATCTATAGCTCTTATAAGTGAGTTTGATGCCCTTAAAATTTCATATTTGGTCATATTAACACTGGAAGGTAATGAGATTGCAGACTTTGATAGATATTTAGAAATGCTATATACATTATCCTTAACTATATATTTTTGATAAGGGGGCATTTCGCTGATTGGAAAAAATATTGGCCTTGCCTCTACTCCATCCTCTAACATTATTTCTAATATTTTATCCCTATAAGACGTCAATTCGACAGGCAAAACAATAGTATAAAGCCAATAAGAATTAATGACATTACCAAAATTACCTGGAAATTGAATATTTTTAATGTTCTCTAAATTTCTATTATATTCTGCAGCTATATCCTGCTTTGCTTTAACAAACTTTGAGGCTACTTCCATTTGCGCAACACCAATAGCTGCTTGCATATTTGTCATTCTATAGTTAAAGCCAATAAATTCATGCCAATATTTTTTGTCTTTAGACATACCATGATCTCTTAATACTTTTGCATGTTTTAAGGTAGATTCATCTTTAAAGATAACCATACCACCTTCACCAGTTGTAATGGTCTTATTTCCAAAGAAACTAAATGTTCCGGCATCTCCATAAGTTCCAACATGTTTATCATCATAGAAACTTCCTATAGCTTCAGCACAATCTTCAATTACAATAAGATTATTTGATCTTGCAATATCCATTATCTCTTTCATTGGAGCTGGATGTCCGTATAAATGAACAGGAATTATTGTTGTAGTTTTCTTAGTAATGACTCTTCGTAAATTGTCTACATCCATTGCCATAGTATCTTTATTAACATCTACCATAATAGGAGTTGCGCCAGCATAAATAACTGCATTTACAGGGGCAGCAAATGTTAAATTAGGAACCACAACCTCATCTCCTGGTTTAACTCCCAATGCAATTAAAGCTAAGTGAAGCGCTACTGTTCCATTTGAGACGGCACATGTATTTTTGCTATCTGTAAACTCTGCAAACTTTTCTTCAAATAAATTTACATACTTACCTTGAGAAGATATCCATCCAGTATTGACGCAATCTGTAATATATTCAAGTTCGTTCCCATCTAATACTGGCTGAACAAGTGGTATATGATGAAAATGCAATTGATTAGCGTAATCAACTAGTTCAAATAGCTCATTAACTATCGGAATACATTCCACCATTTTAAGTTTATCTTGAATATCACTTGTAGAAGACCCCATCTCAATACTTAGAAACTTTTTTTTCATAACTTTAGATACAATTTCATTCAGATCTAAGCCTTGAAGTATTGCCCTCCTGATATCACCATCTGTCAATACTCCAACAAGTTTTTGGCCTTTTAAAATAAAACAAATTCCTTGTGTATTTTTATCAATAAGCCTCATAGCAATCAATAATGAAGCACTTGACTGTATAGACATTTCTTTAATTGTGCTGGATTTATGCATTTTTTATTTTTTCACTAATAAAATTATACTGATCTAAGAGTTCATTGGTATCTATGCCATATACCTCAATACTATAATAGGTTTTATTTTTATCAATAATTTTCCAAAACCAACTATCACTTCTTATTAATTCATTACTATCTGAACTACCATCATTGTCACTTAGATGGTAACCTTCAATCCATTGCTCTATTTCACTTGCCGCCTCTAAAAGATCAAATCCAAGGGAATGAGCGCTAACTTTTAAATGCGCAACATCAAGGAGTAACCCAACGTTTGATGGCATTTTTTTCATGAATTTGTTAATTTCATTCGGATTTGTCATTAATAAAGGGTCTTCTCCAAACCGATTTAAATTCTGGCCATTTAAAACATTATTTTCAATTAATAATCTAATTCCTTTATCTTGAGCTTCTTCAGATAACATTAACACTGTCTCATTGAATGTATTTAAACAGTCTTCTCTACTATATAAACTATTTTTAGCTAATTTTTTTCCCAAATCAGAAACTATTGGGTCAATTCTGAATCCTGCATGAAAACTATAAACACCACCCCCTAAGTCGCAAACCAATTCCATTGCTTTTCTTGCATGATTAATACTTTTATCTAAAATATAAGGGTCCTGTGAACCTAAATTTAAGACAAAAGGATCTAACGGTGGTGGGAAGTAGTTATGAACTTGAAAACTTGCCTCACCAGATAAAGATATTAAGTCTTTTTTATACGACGCTGAGTAACTGCCTCCCGACAATTCAATTGATCTTATGCCATGATTCAAGAAATCTTTAGCAGTTTCAAACGCAGTATGTGAGGATCGTCCTCCAGTTGATACATAAATCATTTAGTTAACTTTAGCTTTGCGGGAGAGCCTACATAAGTCCCAGATTGTGAAATATTTTTTATTACTGTAGAGCCTGCGCCCACTATGACCTTTTCGATAACAGTTATTTTATCAATTATAGTTGCATTAGCGCCAATAAAACATTCATTATTCACTCTAGACCTTCCAGCGACTAAGGATGAAGGACCAAAATGGCAGTGGTCTTTAATGTGCACTTCATGCTCAATGATAGCGCCAGTATTTATTAAATTATTATTTCCAATAAAGGATGAAGGGCCAACAAATACCAATGGACAAAAGACATTCGCCTCTCCAATAACTGCATTATTATCTACGACCGCTTGTCTGGATATAAGATTTGGAAATGAAAACCCATAACTCTTTATTTCTTCAAACATCGACCTTCTCAATGAATTGTCACCTATTGCTAAAAAGATATCAAAAATATTATTATCAAGCTCTTTGATCTTATCTATCGATCCTATGACGGGTATACCAAGTATTTGCTCACCAGGTTCATGCAAACTTAAATCTAATATTCCAAAAATATTATGCGTGTTTACGTTTGCCAAAATAGACAGGACCGCCCTAGAATGACCTCCCGTGCCAATGATAATTGCCTGTTTTTTTTTCACTAAGACAAGCTACTCCATTGTATCTTTTTATTTCTTAAAATATTTGCAGTAGCACGTCTTCCAATCACATTATCCATAAAAGTAGCTGAAATCCCGCCATCTGTCCTCATCAATGAAATATCATCAATCTGAATTAGATCTCCTATTTTAATTTCTCTTGAGGCAACCAAAGTTTTTCTTGATACTCTTGACATTTGAATCTCCTCATCTTGAATTTTTTTTCTAGAAGATCCAAGCATTATTTCAGCTTTTCTTATGTTGGAGCTTAGCTCAAATAACTCTTCAGGGGTTGACGAGGCCATATGATCTGGACCTGGAGACATTTTATCTAAAGTGAAATGTTTTTCTATAACTTTTGCCCCTAAAGAAACTGCTATAACTGATGCTAGAAATCCAACACTGTGATCAGAATAGCCAACTGAACAGTTAAATGAACCCTCTAGTGATCTCATAACTCTCATGTTTAATGAACTATCTGAACATGGGTAGTTTGATACGCAATGTAGCAATATAAAATCTAAATTATTACAATTCTCAAAAACTTCTACAGCTCTCTCTATTTCACCTAGCGATGACATACCCGTTGCTATAATAGTCGGTTTTCCTGTTGAAGCAATATATTTTAACAATGGAAGATCGATAATATCTGCAGAAGCTGTTTTGAAATACTTAACACCTAATTTGTTTAAAAATTTCGCAGAGTCGAGGTCATACGGAGTTGATAAAAAGTCAATCCCCAGTTGATTGCAAAAATCAAATAATTCATAGTGTTGTTTTGCACTTAATTCAAGTTTTTTTATCATTTCATAATGTGTTTCGCTTTTTGGACCACTTTGCTTTTGATATTCAACTTTTTGAGTTTCTGGACTTACAAGAAGGTCAGCTGCAAAGGTTTGAAACTTTACCGCATCAGCTCCATTTTTTTTAGCAGACTCAATCATTTTTTTAGCTAAAGTTAAATCTCCATTATGATTAACTCCAATTTCTGCAATTAAATAAACTTCTGAAAGCGTACAAAAGTGATTAATTTTACGAACCATTTTTAAATCCATTAATTAGTATTATTTGATTTTTTTAATATTACCATTTTTCTATCTTCCTTAACTAAAATAATTGACTTAAATTATATTTTCCTTTCCCTAAAACATCCTTCAAACATAATAGGTATCCTACCTCTTCCGGTCCATATGGAATCACTCAATACTACTCCACCGTTACCGACTGAATTTGGATGGAACCTTTAATGAAAATGTTATCCCATGTCTAGAATTCTCAATGGAATTCCAATCCAACCAACTCATTTATCAAAAAGAATACACTAAACGACAACAGATCA